>WNFI01235920.1_pt1 | contig 181838 bp, 177 predicted proteins | sample 5400471 | NCBI WGS metagenome assembly WNFI01 (sample SAMN13153348, study PRJNA577476) | soil metagenome | isolation source: 100 cm saprolite on Douglas fir-dominated hillslope | place: USA:California | collected 2013-09-17
CGGGGTATTTGAACAGCACGTTGTTCAGGGTCCCGCCGGTGTCGTAGTTCAGCTCGCGCCCGGGATGCGCCGCGCGCCAGCGCGCCATCAGGCCGCGCCCGTCGCGATACCACGGGACCTTGAAGATCCACGCCTTCAGGCTCTGCATGCGCCAACCCTTGTCGCGGATCGCGGGCCAGAGTTGGTCGGCGTGCCTGATGTTGTCGTCGCGGTCGAGAAGCCAGAATTCCTTCCCCTGCACGTCGCCGAAGATGAAGAGCCGGCCGTCGACCACCGCGAACTGCGTGGGATCGCTTCCCATCTTCACGCCGTAGGGCGCGCCGTTCGAGCAGAAGCCGCCGTATTGCGGCTCGTAGCTGGCCGGCGCCACGATGAACGCGCGGCGGTGCTCGGGAGTCGCGAAGTAGTAGGTGCGCCCCTCGTTCGTCGCGGCGAGGGTGTGCCTGCCGCGCACCGGCTGCGCGTCGGTGAAATAGCCCACGGGATCGTAGCCGAGCAGCATGAGGTGCTCGCCGCGGCCGGTCTCGATGGTGGCGTGCGTGGTCCCGCATCCCGACAGGATCGCCGCCACGAACACCACCGCCCCAATGGAGGCGTTTGTTCTCGCGCCCCGTGCCTCGCGCCTTGTTTCGCGCTGCCCCGCGCCTATTTCCATCCCGTATCTCCATGTTCGCGTTCGAAGCGCTCGCGGTCGCGCGCGAACTGTTGCTCGAGCTCCTCGCGCCCCTGCTTGGCGATCGACATGCGCCGCGCCTCGTCCTGGTAGAAGGGCAGCGTCGCCTCGACGCTGGCGATGTTGTGGCGCCGGAACGCGTCGGCGAGCTCGCGCGCGCGGAAGCGATCCACGCCCAGGCGCTCCAACGCCGAGCGCCCCACGCGCAGCGCCGCCTCGAAAGTCTCGCGCTCGACCACCTCCACGCCGCGCAGCTTGAGCTCGAAATAATGCGACACGTTGCGCGCGCGGCTCACGATCGCGAGCTCGGGGAAGTTGGCGCGCACGCGCTCGACGAGGGCGACGCTCGCCTCGACATCGTCGATCGCGTTCACCAGCAGCCGCGCCCTGCGGGCGCCGGCGGCCTCGAGAAGATCCAGGCGCGTCGCATCTCCGTAGAACACGCGGTAACCGAACCTGCGCAGCGACTCGACCTGGTCGGGATCGTGGTCGAGCACCACCGCGCGGATGTCGTTGGCCAGCAGCAGGCGCCCCACGATCTGCCCGAAGCGCCCGAAGCCCGCGATGATGACCGGCCCCTGGGCGTCGATGGCGTCCGCCGGGCGTTGCGCCTTCACGTCGCGCGACACGAGGCGATCGTGAACGAGGAGCAGGAGCGGCGTCATCCCCATCGAAAGCGCCACCGCGATGGTGAGCAGCGCCTCCCATTCGGCGCTGAAGAGCTTCGACTCGCGCGCCACGCCGAAGACGACGAAGGCGAACTCGCCGCCCTGCGCGAGGAGAGAAGCGAAGAGCCAGCGCTCGCGGCAGATGTCGAGCATGCGCGCCACCGCCCACAGCGAGAGGAACTTGAGCGCGACGAATCCCGCGAGGAGCAGCGCCACCGTGCCCGGGCGGCTCGCGAGCAGGCCGAAGTCGATCGTCATCCCGACGGTGATGAAAAAGAGCCCGAGGAGGAGGCCCTTGAAGGGCTCGATGTCGCTCTCCAGCGCATGGCGGAATTCGGAGCCCGCGAGGAGGATCCCGGCGAGGAAGGCGCCCATCGCCATCGACAGTCCCGCGAGCGACATGAGCTCGGCCACCCCGATCACGAGAAGCAGCGCGAACGCGGTGAAGAGCTCGCGCACGTCGATGCGCGCGATGAGGCGCAGCGCCGGGCGCGTGAGGTGCCGGCCGATGACCACGACGCCGGCGATCGCGGCCGCGGCAAGCGCCACGCGCATCCACACGGGTTGCGCGCCCGGCATCTCGGCGTGGGCGAGTATGGGCACGAGGGCGATCAGCGGAATCGCGGCGATGTCCTGGAATAGGAGGATGCCGAAGGTCGCGCGCCCGGTGGGCGTGTCGAGCTCGTTCCTCTGCGCCATCGCCTGGGTCGCGATCGCCGTGGAGGAAAGCGCCAGCGCGAGTCCGCCGACGAGCGCCGCCTGCCATGGGAGGCCAAGCGCGAGGAGCGCGATCGCCAGCACCGCGCCGCTCACCGCGAGCTGGATCGACCCGCCGACGAACACCGTCGCGCGCAGCGCCACCAGTCGCTTCGGGTCGAGCTCGAGGCCGATCACGAAGAGCATGAGGACCACGCCCAGCTCCGCGAGATTCTGTGTCGAGGCGACGTCGCCGATGAATCCGAGGCCCCACGGGCCGATCGCCGCGCCCGCGAAGAGGTAGCCCAGCACCGAGCCCAGCCCCAGGCGCGCCGCGATCGGCACGCAGATCACCGCGGCGGCGAGGAACACGAGCGCTTCGCGCATCAGGCGTCCTTCGCGCTGGCGCGCCAGGCTTCCAGGCGCGCGCGCAGCTCGCGGCCCGCGGCCGCCAGAGACTGCGCGGGGACTTGGTGCGCGCCGTGCACCGTGAAGGGCGCGAGCCAGTTCATGCCGCAATAGCGCGCGGTCTGCTCCACCACCGGCACGAACGCCTCGAACGCATGGTGGTGGCGCCCCGCCTCGCTGTATGCGCCCTCGTCGCCGCCGGTGGTCGCCGCCCACAGCACATCCTTGCCGGTGAGGGCGCCCGCGCCCGCCCCGTAAGCGAAGCCGCGCACCAGCACCTGCTCGAACCAGTGCTTCATCAATGCGGGTGCCGTGTACCAGAAGATCGGGTGCAGCCAGACCACGAGGCGGGCGCGCACGAGCGCGGCCTGCTCCGCGGCGGGGTCCACGTCGAAGTCGGGGTAGAGATCGTAGAGCGAGCGGACCTCGAGCGCGGGCAGGTCGCGGATCGCGTCGAGAAGCGCAGCGCAGGCGCGCGAGCGGCTGGGATAGGGGTGCGCGAGGACGACGAGGATCATGGCAGCCAGCGCTGCAGCGTCACCCATGGGCGGTTGTCGAGGACGATCCCCAGGAAGATCGCGGCGCCCACCCAGTTGTTGCCGAGGAAGGCCTTGAAGCAGCCCTCGCGCGTGCGCCCGCGGATCCAGGGGTAATGCAGCGCGGCGATCGCCGCCGCCGCCCCGAGCCCGCCATAGTAGAAGGGGCCGTAGTGGCGCCACACGCCGATCGCGGCCATGGACGCGATGAAGAGGGCCTGGAACGTCATCACGGCGGCGACATCGTACCTGCCGAAGAGGATCGCGGAGGTCTTAAGGCCGAGCCTCACGTCGTCGTCGCGATCCACCATCGCGTATTCCGTATCGTATGCCAGGGTCCAGAAGACGTTGGCGCCGAGAAGCGCCCATGCGACCGGCCCCACGACGCCCGTGAGCGCGGCGAACGCCATCGGAATGCCGAAGCCGAACGCGACGCCCAGCCACGCCTGCGGCAGCCAGAAGAAGCGCTTCAGGAACGGATAGATCACGGCGATGGCGAGAGCGGCGAACGACAGCTCGATGGTGAGCGGGTTGAACTGCAGCACGATCGCGAACGCCGCAGCCGCGCATACCGCCGCCACGGCGAGCGCCTCCCACGGGCGGATCGTGCCCGCGGCGAGCGGGCGCTCGCGGGTGCGCTCTACCCGCGAGTCGAACTTGCGGTCGGCGAAGTCGTTGAGCGCGCATCCGGCGCAACGCATGAGCACGGTGCCGAGCACGAAAAGAAAGAGCACGAGCGGGTGTGGAAACCCGCGGCGCGCGAGCCACAGGCCCCACAGGGTCGGCCACAGCAACAGCAGGATGCCGATGGGGCGATCGAGCCGCATCAGCTTCTCGTAGGCGTCGATGCGCGCGAGGAGGGGGCTCATGACCTGAGGTAGAACTGGCGCGAGCCCAGCCAGCGGTCGAGGTGCTTCACCACCGCGGGCGACTTGGTGCGCAGCAGCTCGTCGGCCACGTCGCGCGCCGCCTCGATGAGATCGGTGTCGCGCTCGAGGTCGGCGAAGCGCAGCAGCGGCGCGCCGCTCTGGCGCGAGCCCAGGTATTCGCCGGGACCGCGCAGCAGCAGATCCTGGCGCGCGATCTCGAAGCCGTCGTGGGTCTCGTAGATCACCTTCAGGCGCGCGCGCGCCGCCTCCGAGAGCGGCTGGTAGTAGAGCAGGATCGCGAGGCTGCGCAGGGAGCTGCGCCCCACGCGCCCGCGCAGCTGGTGCAATTGCGCGAGGCCCATGCGCTCGGCATGCTCGATCACCATGAGGGTCGCATTCGGCACGTCGACGCCGACTTCGATCACCGTGGTGGCGACCAGGAGCTGGATCTTGCGCGCCTTGAAGTCGGCCATCACCTGCGCCTTTTCCGCGGGCTTCAGGCGCCCGTGAACGAGGCCCACGGCGAGATCCGGGAAGGTCGCCTTGATGGTCTCGAAGGTATCCATGGCGGTCTGCAGCTGGAGCGCCTCGGACTCCTCGATGAGCGGGCAGACCCAGTAGGCTTGCGCGCCCTCGGCGCAGCTCGCGCGAATGCGCAGGATCACCTCGTCGCGCCGTTCCTCCGAGACCAGCTTGGTCACGATCGGCGTGCGTCCCGGCGGCAGCTCGTCGATCACGGTCACGTCGAGGTCGGCGTAGTAGCTCATGGAAAGCGTGCGCGGAATGGGGGTCGCGCTCATCATGAGCTGGTGCGGCTCGGCGGCGGCGTTGTTCCTGCCGGTGAGCGCGAGGCGCTGCTCCACGCCGAAGCGGTGCTGCTCGTCGACGATGGCGAGGCCGAGCTTGGCGAAGTCCACGCCTTCCTGGAACAGGGCGTGGGTGCCGATGGCGAGCTCGGTTTCCCCCGACACGATCGCCTCGATCGTCTTCTTCTTCTCGCGCGCCTTGAGGCTCCCCGCGAGCCAGGCGATCTTCACGCCCAGGGGCTCGAGCCAATGCGTGAGCTTGAGGTAGTGCTGCTCCGCGAGGATCTCGGTGGGCGCCATGAGCGCCGCCTGCCAGCCGTTCTCGATCGCCTGCAGCGCCGCCAGCGCCGCGACCAGCGTCTTGCCGCTGCCCACGTCGCCCTGCAGCAGGCGGCGCATCGGGTGCGGCTGCGCGAGGTCGCGTGAGATGGCGGCGTGCGCCTGGCGCTGCGCGCGCGTGAGCGAGAACGGCAGCGACTTCACCAGCGCGTTGGTGAGCGTGTGCGCGTCGGGAAGCCCGGGGGCGATGCGCGCGCGCCGCTCGCGATAGGCGATGCGCATGGCGAGCTGCTGGGCAAGGAGCTCGTCGAACTTGAGGCGCCGCCACGCGGGGTGGGTGCGCTCGTCGAGGCTCGCGGCATCCACGTTGGGCGGCGGGCGATGCAGGAACATGACGCTCTCGCGAAACGCCATGAGCTTCAGCCGGGCGAGGAGCCTCGCATCGAGGGTATCTTCGAGCGCGAGGGTATCGAGCATGCGATCGATCATCGCTTTCAGCTGCGATTGCGAGAGCCCCGCGGTGGTGGGATAAACCGGCGTGAGCGCCTTCGAGAGCGGCGTGTCCTTGCCGACGATGCGGTACTTCGGATGCACCATCTCGTCGCCGAAGAAGCCGGGGCGCACCTCGCCGAAAAGGCGCACGCGCCTGCCCGGCGCGAACTGCTTCACCTGGCTCGGATAGAAGTTGAGGAAGCGCAGCCACAGCTCGCGCTCGCCTTCGGTGAGCTTCACCACGAGCGTGCGGCGGCCGCGATATTCCACCTTCGAATCCACCACTTCGGCCTCGACCAGGGCCGCTACGCCGGGGCGCACGTCCTGCAAGGCGGTGAGCCGGGTCTCGTCCTCGTATCGCAGCGGCAGGTGCAGCACCAGGTCGCGGTGGGTGCGGATGCCGAGCTTCTCGAGCCTGGCCTGCGTCGAGTCCGCGTCCGCCCCGGGGCGCTCGGCGTGTTGGGCTCGCGTTGCGCGGGTGGCCGGCAAGAAGGTTACTTGGCGGCGTCCGGGGCCGCCGGCGCGCCGGCCGCTGCGCCCGCCACCGGCGCGAGGCTCGCGTCGCGAGGGCCGAGATGCATGACCGCATCCACCTCGACCGCCGCGCCGCGCGGCAGCGACGCCACGCCGACGGCGGCGCGCGCGGGATACGGCTCGTTGAAATAGGCGGCCATCACCTCGTTCACCTTCGCGAAGTTGCCGAGGTCCGTGAGGTAGACCGTGACGCGCGCCACGCGGTCGAAGTCGCCTCCCGCCTCCTTGCAGATGGCCCGCAGGTTATCGAAGACGCGCCGCACGTGCACCTGGAAATCGCCCTCCACCAGCTTCATGGTTTTCGGGTCGAGGGGAATCTGCCCGGAGACGTAGACCGTGTCGCCAGCGCGCACCGCTTGCGAATAGGTGCCGATGGCGGCCGGGGCTTCGGGCGTGGTGATCGATCTCATGACCTCTTCTTGAGACGGGAGAGGCGCACGACTTCCGGAATGCGGCGCAGCCTCCGGAAGACATGCGCGAGGTGCATGCGGTTCTTCACCTGGATGGTGAAGACGACGGTGGTGTAGGCCGGGCTCGAGCGCTGCTCGGTCTCGATGTGGTCGATGTTGGAGTCGGCCTCCGAGACCTCGGCGGCGAGGCGCGCGAGCACGCCGCGGTGGTTCTGCGCGATGAGGCGGATGTTCACGTCGAAGAGCCGGTCGGCGGACGGGTCCCACTGCACGTCGACCCACTTCTCGGGATCGAAGTGGAACGGATGGATCGCCGGGCAATCGTGGGTGTGCACCACGAGCCCCTGGCCCTTCTTGATCTGCGCGATGATCGGGTCGCCGGGAATGGGGCGGCAACAAGGGGCGAACTGCACCGCGAGGCCCTCGGTGCCGCGGATGGTGATCGAATCGAGGCGATGCTCGCCGTCGGCGGCCGCGTCGCCGATCGACAGGAGCTTCTTCGCCACCACCACCGCGAGGCGCTTGCCCAGGCCGATGTCGGCGAGCACTTCCTCGCGCGTCTTGGCGGAGTCGCCCTTGAAGAAGCGCGTCCAGTGCGATTCGCCCATCTCGTCGGAATCGGTGAGGATCTCGACGCGGTTGCCGTTCCTGAGGATCGTCCCCAGCGGCACCGGCTCGCCGTCGACCTTCACCGCGATGCAATGGTTGCCGACGTCGGTGTGCACGGAGTAGGCGAAATCGATGGGCGTGGCGCCCTTGGGCAGCGCGAAGATCTTGCCCTTCGGCGAGAACACGTAGACCTCGTCGGGGAAGAGGTCGACCTTGATGTGCTCGAGGAATTCGAGCGCGTCGCCGGACTCGCTCTGGATCTCGAGGAGCGACTGCAGCCACTGGTGCGTCTTCAGCTGCACGTCCTTCTGGTCCTCGGCGCTCTTGTACATCCAATGCGACGCGACGCCGGCCTCGGAGACCTTGTGCATGTCGGCGGTGCGAATCTGCATCTCGATGGGCATGCCGAACGGGCCGAACAGCGTGGTGTGCAGCGACTGGTAGCCGTTCGCCTTGGGGATCGCGATGTAGTCCTTGAACTTGCCGGGGATCGGCTTGTAGAGCGTGTGCAGCGCGCCCATGGCGAGGTAGCAGCTCGGCACGTCGGGCACGATGATGCGGAAGCCGTAGATGTCGAACACCTCGGAGAACGAGATGTTCTTCTCCTGCATCTTCTTGTAGATCGACGAGATGTGCTTCTCGCGCCCGGTCACCTGGGCGTCGACCTTGAATTCCCTGAGGCGCGCCTGGATCTGCTCCTGGATCTTGCCCACGGCGTCGCGCCGGTTGCCGCGCGCCTTCCTCAACGCCTTGTCGAGCACGCGGAAGCGCGTCGGGTGCAGGTAATGGAAGCCGAGATCTTCCAGCTCGTAGTAGAGCGCGTTCAAGCCGAGGCGGTTGGCGATCGGGGCGTAGATGTCGAGCGTCTCGCGGGCGATGCGCTCCTGCTTCTCGGGGGGCACGGCTTCCAGCGTGCGCATGTTGTGCAGGCGATCGGCGAGCTTGATGAGGATCACGCGCACGTCGCGCGCCATGGCGAGCAGCATCTTCCTGAAGTTCTCGGCCTGCGCGTGCTGAAGCGTGGCGAACTCGATGCGATCGATCTTGGAGACGCCGTCGACCAGCTCGGCGACCGCTTTGCCGAAGCGCCTGGCGATCTCGGTCTTGGTGGTGGGCGTGTCCTCGACCACGTCGTGCAGCAACGCGGCCATCAGCGCCTGCGGATCGAGGTGCCACTCGGCGAGGATCTTGGCGACCGCCAGCGGGTGCGTGATGTACGGCTCGCCGCTCTGCCGGTACTGGCCGGCGTGCGCGGCGCGCGCGACCTGGTAGGCCTCCTCGATCTGCGCGACGTCCTTCGGCTTGAGGTAGCCGAGGACCGCGGTCAGCTCATCGGGTCCCGGGCCGGGAAACGAGGCTCCCACGGCCTTGACGGTCGACGCGATGGAATGGATGCCGAGCGCGGGCATTTTGCCGAACCGGGGTCAGACCCGGGCCTGACCCCGGTGTGCGTCAGAGCACCGGGGGAACGGGCGCCGGCGGGTTCAGCAGCTCGCGGCCGAGCTTGCCGCTGGCGATCTCGCGCAGCGCGATCACCGTCGGCTTGTCCTTGTTCGGCTCCACCAGCGGCGTCGCGCCGAGCGCGATCTGGCGCGCGCGGTTGGTCGCGGCGAGCGTGAGCTCGAAGCGGTTGGAAAATTGCTTCATGCAGTCGTCTACGGTGATGCGTGCCATGGGGAAATCCCTCCGTTACTTGAATTCGCCGAGCAGGGAAGCGAGACGAACAGCCTGCTGTGCGCGCGACACGCGGGTCGCATGCACCACTGAAATCAGGTCCGATAACGCCGCCTCGAAGCGCTCATTGACAATTATATATTCAAATTCAAGAACATGCGAGATTTCTTCGCGGGCGCTCGCCATGCGCCTCGCGATCGCCTCGGGAGCGTCTTTTCCCCTTGATTCCAAGCGCTTGCGAAGCTCCGCGAGCGACGGCGGCAGGATGAAGACGCCCACCATGTTGGGAAACATGTTGCGCAGCTGCGCCGCACCCTGCCGGTCGATCTCGAGCAGGACGTCGTGGTCGCCGGCGAGCTGGCTCTCGATCCAGCGCTTGCTGGTGCCGTAGTAGTTGCCGTACACGTTCGCGTGCTCCAGGAAGTCCCCGCGCGCGATCATCTTCTCGAAGGTGGCGCGGTCGACGAAGTGATACTCGCGGCCGTCCGCCTCGCCCTGGCGCGGCGCACGCGTGGTGTACGAGATCGACAGCTTGATGTTGGGCTCTTTCTCGAGGAGCGCGTTCACCAGGCTCGTCTTGCCGGCCCCGGAAGGTGCGACGACGACAAAAAGGTTGCCGCGCATCATTCGATGTTCTGCACCTGCTCACGCATCTGCTCGATCAGCACCTTCAGCTCCACCGAGATGCGCGTCATCTCGGTGGCCACCGACTTGGAGCCGAGCGTATTGGCCTCGCGATTGAGCTCCTGGCAGAGGAAGTCCAGGCGCTTGCCGCAGGCCCCGCCCTTGTCCATCACGCGGCGGAATTCGGCGACGTGCGCGATGAGGCGCGACAGCTCCTCGTCCACGTCGATGCGCGCGGCGTAGAGCACGATCTCCTGGTGGATGCGCTCGTCCGAGGGCGAGGCGCCCGCCTCGGCGACCTTCGCCGAGAGCTTGTCCGCGAAGGCCTTCACCGCCCCCGGCATGAGGGGCTCGGCCTCCTTCACCAGGAGACTCATGCGCTCCAGGCGCTCGCGCAGGATCGCCTCGAGCTTGGCGCCCTCTCGCGCGCGTGTCTGGTCCAGGTCCGAGATGGCCTTGCCGACGAGCGCCATCACCTGCTCCTTGGCCTGGTCGGCGCTCAACGTCTCGTCGGCGAGCACGCCGGGCCAGTGCAGGACCTCGGAAACCGACATCGGCCGCGCATCCGGAAAGCGCGCGAGGACTTCGCGCGCGGCGGCGTTGAGGGCGGCGAGCGCGTCGGAATCCGGCACCAGCGTGCGCTTGGCGCTCGCCACCGGCGTGAAGGTGATGCGGCAATCGACCTTGCCGCGCGTGAGGCGCGCCGCGACCGCCTCGCGCATCGCCGGCTCCAGAGGCCGCAGCTCCTCGGGGATGCGCGTCTGGAACTCGAGGTAGCGGTGGTTCACGGTCTTCAGCTCCACCGCGAGGCTGCCCTGGGCGCTTTCCTGCGCGGCGGCCGCGAAGCCCGTCATGCTCGAGATCATGGGATATGGGGGCCGCTCGCAGGCGGTCGATGGGGATTATTCGCCTTTACAAGGCGCGGGGGAGTGCCGACAATTGCCGAGAATTATATCGGAACACCTCCGCTCCAATGCCCCAGCAAGCGAATCAGCCATTGCCCGCCGGCTATGTGCTGAACGGCTATCGCATCGAGAAGCCCCTTTCCTCGGGAGGCTTCAGCATCGTCTATCTCGCCAGGGACGAGAAGGACACCCCCTATGCGATCAAGGAGTACCTGCCCTCGTCCCTGCCGCTGCGCACCGAGGGGGTCGAGGTCCACATCGCCGACGACGCCAACCTCGCCGTCTTCCGCCACGGCCTCAAGTGCTTCTTCGAGGAGGGGCGCGCGCTCGCCATGATCTCGCACCCGAACGTGGTGCGCGTCGAGAACTTCTTCCGCGCCAACGAGACCTGCTACATGGTGATGCAGTACGTGCGCGGGCGCACCCTCCAGTTCCACATCCAGAGGAACCGCCACGAGTTCACCGAGGCCTTCATCCGCAGGATCTTCATCCATCTCATGAACGGGCTGCGCGAAGTGCACGCGAGGAAGCTCCTGCACCTCGACATCAAGCCCGCCAACATCTTCATCGCCATGGAAGGCCGCCCGGTGCTGCTCGACTTCGGCGCGGCGCGCATCACGCTTTCCGAGGAGGCGATGAAGCTGAAGCCCATGTACACGGCGGGCTTCGCCGCGCCCGAGCACTACCGCTTCAATCCGGAGGAGCTCGGGCCCTGGAGCGACATCTATTCGGTGGGCGCGACCATGTACACCTGCATCGGCGGCACGCCGCCCCAGGCGGGCGACTCGCGCGAGGAGAAGGACCGCATGATCCCGCTGCGCACGCTCGCGCGCCTGCAATACTCGGCGGATCTCTACGACATCGTCGAGTCGTGCCTCGCGGTGGACCGCATGCAGCGCCCGCAGACCGCGTTCGACCTGCAGAAGCGCCTCATGGAAGAGCCGCCCGAGGCCAAGCGCGGCTTCCTCGACACCATCAACACGCCGCTCTCCAAGCTTTTCTCGCGCTAGCGAATGCGCTTCACCATCTTCCAGGACAGCCGCACCGGGGACCGCAAGGGCAACGAGGACCGCGTGGGCTATTCGTACAGCCGCGACGTGCTCCTCATGGCCATCGCCGACGGCATGGGCGGGCATATCGACGGCGAGGTGGCCGCGGAGATCGCGGTGACCGAGGTCACGCGCCGCTTCCAGCAGGAGGCGCGCAACAAGCTGAAGAAGCCGTTCGATTTCCTGGTTTCCGCCATCCAGTCGGCGCACCGCTCGATCGTCTCGCACGCGGTGGAGCACAACCTCCTCGAATGCCCGCGCACCACGGTGGTCGCCTGCATCGTGCAGAACGGCTCGGCGTACTGGGCGCACGCGGGCGACTCGCGGCTCTACGTGCTGCGCCGCGGCGAGCTGGTCGCGCAGACCCAGGACCATTCGCGCGTGCAGATGATGATCGACGCGGGCGAGATCACCGCCGAGATGGCGGCGCGCCACCCCGAGCGCAACAAGATCTTCAGCTGCCTGGGCGGCGTGGTCCCCCCGCAGATCGCCAGCGGGCGCGAGTTTCCCCTGCAGACCGGCGATACCATCCTCCTTTCCACCGACGGCTTCTGGGCGCAGATCCCCGGCAACATCCTCGGCAACATGCTGCGCAAGCAGACGCTCGTGGATATCCTGCCGGGACTCCTCACCGAGGCGCACCGCCGCGCCAAGGGCGAATCCGACAACCTCTCGGTGGTGGCAATGACCTGGGAGAGCCAGGAAGACGCGGGCGTGGCCGATACGCAGAGCATGGACACGGAGTTCACGAGCTCGTCCAACACCGAGCAACTCGGGTCGAACGAGCCCGCGGACGACGTGACCGACGAGGACATCGAGCGCGCCATCAACGAGATCCAGGACGCCATCCGCAAGGTTCCCCGCTAGGCCCATCGATGAAACGCTCCTTCGAGCGCGGCGCCGAGGCGCTGCGACCCGTACGCTTCCAGCGCCGCTACACGCGCCATGCCGAGGGCTCGGTGCTGGTGGAGATGGGCTACACGCAGGTGCTTTGCACCGCGAGCGTCGAGGAGAAGGTGCCGCCCTTCCTCAAGGGCAAGGGCCAGGGATGGGTCACCGCGGAATACGGCATGCTGCCGCGCGCGACCAACACCCGCGGATCACGCGAGGCCGCGAGCGGCAAGCAGTCGGGCCGCACGCAGGAGATCCAGCGGCTCATCGGCAGGAGCCTTCGCGCGATCACCGACCTCGCGAAGCTGGGCGAGCGCCAGATCACCATCGACTGCGACGTGCTGCAGGCCGACGGCGGCACGCGCTGCGCGTCGATCACCGGCGCGATGGTCGCGCTCGCCGACGCGATCGCGTGGCTGCGCGGCAAGGAGCTCCTGGCCGCGGACCCGCTGCGCGACTTCGTCGCCGCGATCTCGGTCGGCATCGTCGGCGGCGAGCCGGTGCTCGACCTCGACTACGTCGAGGATTCCGGCTGCGACACCGACATGAACGTGGTGATGACCGGCGCCGGCCACTTCGTCGAAATCCAGGGCACCGCCGAGAAGGTGCCGTTCACGCGTGAACAAATGTCGAAACTGCTCGATCTCTCCGCTAAGGGCATCACCGAGCTCATTTCACTTCAGCGCAAAGCGCTTGCTGCCCCGTTATCCGCAGATGAACGCAGATGAACGCAGAAAAAGGCGGATAGAAAGTCGGAAAGGTACGTTTGCCTTGACTGGGTTCGGGTTTATCTGCGTTCATCTGCGTTTATCTGCGGACCCAGGCCCTTTGTGAACCGAGTCGTCATCGCGTCGAATAACCCGGGCAAGTTGCGCGAGCTGTCCGCGCTCTTGAAGCCGCTGGGAATCGAAGCCGCCCCGCAATCGGACTTCGCGGTGCCGGAAGCCGACGAGCCGCATTTCACCTTCCTCGAGAACGCGCTCGCCAAGGCGCGCCATGCGGCCAACATGGCGGGGCTCCCGGCGCTCGCCGACGATTCGGGCCTGTGCGTTGCCGCGCTCTTCGGGGAGCCCGGCGTGCATTCGGCCCATTACGCGGGCAAGGAAGGCGGCCGCGAGGAGCGCGACACGCGCAACAACGCGAAGCTCATCGAGCAGCTGCGCCCCGCGAGCGACCGCTCCGCGTTCTATTACTGCGTGCTGGTGCTGGCGGCGAACGCCGGCGATCCCACGCCGATCGTGGCCGACGGCACATGGCATGGCGAGATCCTGCTCGAGCCGCGCGGGGCCAACGGCTTCGGCTACGATCCGCATTTCCTCGCGCGCCGCGGCTCGCTCACGGCGGCGCAGCTCCCCGCCGCCGAAAAGAACCGCGTGAGCCATCGGGGCCGGGCATTGGCCGCGCTCGTCGCTAAATTGAGGGGGCAGGGCACATCCGGCATCGAGCCGTGACCGGTCCCCGGTTAGACAAGTCCTTCCATCCTCACCGTCACGCCGTTCTTCGCGGTCTCGCGCTTGAAGAGCTCGTGCACGCGCGGCGACTGGTCGGCGTACTCGATCTGGTTGCCGCCCTGCCTCACGCTGGTCGACACGCCGCCGAAGAGCGCGCGGCGCTTGCCTTCCGTGAACGGGTAGCGCAGCGACCCATAGGCGGTGGCGAGGTAGCGCGCCGGCACCGCGCCCGTGTTGAAGTGCTGGTGGAACATCGCATCCGGCGGCGCGAACACCGTGCCGTGCTTCCAGTCCACCTTCACCCAATCCTCGCTGCCTTCATACCAGAGAAGCGAGTAGCCGTTGCCGGTCACGCACATCACGTGGAAGTCGGCCGGATGGCGGTGCGCCTTCTTGTACGTGCCCACCGGCATCTCGGAGATGTGCGCGTGCATGGTGCCGTCGGCGAGGATGAACATGATGTTCGATCCGCCCGCGCCGCGCTCGCCCCACGGCTGCAGCCCGATCGCCCCGAGGTCGGGAACGAAGTTGGTCTCCCACATGTGGTTGCCCGGGCGGATCGGGATGAAGTCGCCCTCGCCGCTGAAGTACTTCGAGGAGCCCACGCGCGACTCGAAGTCCCAGTCGTTCCCGAACACGAACGCTTCGTCGTGGAACATGTTCATCACGGCGGGCAGGTTGGCGGTGGAGACGAGGCGCGCGGGCTCGGTGCCGCTCGCGTTGAAGAGTCGGTAGCGCGTGTTGAGCGGGATCGCGAAGAGGCTGCGCGGGCCCCACTCGAAGGAGTGCTTGCGGCCGCCGGGAGTCTCGATGGTGGTGCTGCCGCGTCCGTCGAGGACGTAGAAGACCTCCTCGTAGAGATGGCGCTGCGGCGCGCTGGCGCCCGAGGGCGGCACCTCGAACACGAACATGCAGAGGAAATCCCCGCGGCCCTTCAGGTGCACCGCCGCCGCGCTCACCTCGTAGCGATCCCAGGGCGCGGTGGGCACGGTGAGGAGATCGACGCCGAAGTCCTCGGTGACGGGAATGCCTTCGGCCTTAAGCCATTCGAGGTACGCGTCGATCGCGACGCGAGGGGTGTCGGGGGCGTTCATGGGGCATTTCTCTCCGCGATGGGTTTGTAGGCGGTCGGGAACTGGCGCGACGCATGGGCCGGTGCGCCGGAAAAGAGCAGGGGCCGGCGCCAGGCGCGAGCGCAAGGGCGATCGCTTCGGCCAATGCACGAAGCCGGCGGTAGTGGGGATCGCCGCGCCAGGGGATCGAGAGCGCCACCGGATGATCGTCGTCCGCGGGGGAGCGCGCCATCGCAACCTCGATGGCGCGCGCGGCCGCGGCAACGTCGATCTCGCCGTCGAGATCGAGGTGCGGCGCGATCACCGCAACGTTGCGCAGCGGCAGGCTCGCGCCCGCGCCGATGTGGATGGTCTTGCCGCTCACCTGCACCGTGAATTGCGATGCGCCGATCACGGTGGCGCGGATGCCTTCGCGCGGCACGGCGAGCGGCGCCGCGATGCGCCCGTCGCGGCATGCGGCCATGACGCGCTCGGCGAGCGCGCGCGCGATGTCGCCGAAGGTGCGCGCCTCGCGGCCGTAGATGTATTCGGACACGCCGCCGGAGAACGTGATCGCATCGACCTTGCCCCGCGCGGCGAGCGCCTCGGTGAGAAGGAGCGCCTCGCCCAGCGCGGTGGGCCTGGCGCCCGCGATGAACGCGATCGCGGCATCCGCCAGGACATCGACCACTTTGCCGACTTCGGCCGGGTCGGCATGCTTGCCGGGCACGAGCGTAGCACCCGTCGCCTCGGCGGCGATGCGCGCGGACCCGTCGATGCGCGCGACGCGGCCCTGCGCGTCGAAGGCGAGAAGGCGCCCGCCGACCGCGAACGCGCTGGTGGAGACGACCTCCGCGTTCACGACCAGGGCGAGCTTCGTGGTGCCGCCGCCGATGTCGACGTTGAGGATCGCCTCGCCCTTCTCGCGCGACAGCGCCACGGCGCCGGAGCCGTGCGCGGCGAGCGCGCACTCGAGGTGGTGGCCCGCGGAGGCGCACACGAACCTGCCCGAATCGGCGGCGAAGAGATCGGCGATGGCGCGCGCGTTGCGGCGCTTCACCGCTTCCCCGGTGAGGATCACCGCGCCGGTGTCGATCTCGCCGGGGGCGAGGCCCGCGTCCTCGTGGCAGCGCGCGACGAAGCGACCGAGGCGCGCGGCGTCGATGGTGCCGTCGGCGAGGAAGGGCGTGAAGAGGATCGGCGACCTCCACAGGATGCGCCGCTCGACCACCACGAAGGCGCTCGACAGGGCCTGGGTCTTCCTCTGCAGGCGCACCGACGCGAACATCAGGTGCGAGGTCGAGCTGCCGATGTCGATGCCCACCGTGGTGAGCTCGACGTTCTCGAGCTTCCAGATGTGCTCGACGAGCTCGCCGCGCCGTCCCGCCGACATCTCGTGGACATGGTCGCCGTCGCCGTCGTGCAGTCGCATCACCTGGAGCGCCGGACGATCGTCTCTTCGTAGAGCCTGGTCCATTGGTCCTGCTTGTCGATCGCCTCGGCGGGATCGATGAACTTGATCGGCATGTCGCCGAGGGGCGAGGCCACCTTGGCGCTCGACGGCACGAAGTTGCGCGCCGCGAGGAGCGCCTGCCCCTCGCCCAGGAAGAAATCGAAGAGCAGCATCGCCGCGTACGGGTGCGCCGCCTTGAGCGTCACGGCGACCGAGTGCAGCTGCGCGATGGCCGGCTTCAGCACGAACCAGTCGATGCTGCCGCCCTTCGCCTTCAGCTGCGGCGGCTTGTAGTTGTAGACGGTGAGCGCGAGCGCGATCTCGCCGGTGGCGACCAGGTTGGCGAGGAGCGTGTGGCCCTTGCGCACCGAGATGCCGTTGGTGGCAACGATGTTGGCGAAGAGCTGCGTGCCCTGCTTGTCTCCCAGGTCGCGCAGCAGCGTGCCGAACCACGCCTGGTCCTCGGCCTCGATGCCCAGGCGCCCCTTCCAGCGCGGGTGGAGGAGATCCTCGTAGCTCTTCGGCAGCTCCTCGCGTTTCACGCGCTCGGTGTTGTACGCCTGCACGAACACGTCGAGCGTGGAGGCCGCATAGGTCCGGTGCGCCGGGATCGTGCCGGGGCGCAGGTCCGCGAAGTGCGGCGACTCCATGCGCAGCAGCATCTTCTCGCGGTAGAGCGCCTCCATCTCGGGGGCGTTGTTCTCGATGAAATCGACCTCGCGCTTGCCGGCGCGCGTCTCGCTGATGACGCGCTGCACCACGTTCTCCGAGCTCGAGCGCCAGTCGCGCACCTTCACGCCGTAACGAGCGCCTTGGTGCGCGCTTCGCCCTGCAGGCGCGCCGCCGCCACGACATCCGCGCCTTGCGCGAATGCGCCGCCGGGCGCCGCGATCGCCAATGCCGATGCCAGCAGGATGAAGAGCCTCATTCGATTCCCTCCCCTATTCGGCGGCGCGCGCTTCGAGCGACGTGCCGAGCGTTCGCCAGTCGGTCGCCTTCGGGACGATGCCTTCGAACGAGCGAAGGCTCGCGTGCGCGATGCGTGGCTCGCCGGTGCCGATGGCGGGATCGCCCGCGGCGAAGCGCCTCACGGCCTCGACCATGATGCGGCGGAATTCCACGATGGCGAGGTCGCTCGCGCCCAGGCGCTCGGCTCCGCGGTCGGCGATGCGCCCCATGGTTTCCCACATCGCCATGTCCTGCATCGGGATGCCGCGGATGCCGGTGAAATCGCCGAGCTTCATCGCGTTGCGGTCCTGCAGGTAATTGTTGTCGCGCGTGCGCGCCTTGCGGTACTTCGCGTCGAGGTCGACGCCGACCTGCGCGCCGCAGAACTCGCGCCACGCAACCTGCTCGATGCCGGGGCCGGTGTCGCTCCACGCGACGAAATAGAAGTAGGTGCTGTAGTCGTCCTGCGGGATGTGCAGGATCGACAGGTTGTACATGTTGTTGGGCGGGATGTGCACCGAGAACGGCGCCTGGAAAAGCGTCACGCGGATGTAGTCGTGCGTGGCGGAGTTGGCGATCGGGCGGCGGATGGCGGCGTAGCGAAAACCGAACGGCGTCTGCTGCAGTTGCAGGCGCGGCGCCTTGTCGGTCGAAGGGCGCGGCCAAACGGTGGCGGTCGCCTTGGCGCCATCCACGCGCGCCGGCGGCATGTCGGTGGAGTGCAGGCTCGAGCTGTGCGCCGAGTCGATGGCGCCCTCGAGGATCTGCGCCCAGTTGCACGGCACCTGCACCTTCACGATCGAGACGCGCGTCTCGCGCGTGGGCGCGAAGGCCGGCGGCTCGAACGCCGGCATCGCGTCGGCGGGGCCCAGGTACGCCCAGACGAAGCCGCCCCACTCCTGCGTGGGATAGGCGGTGTGCTTCACCCTGCTGCATAGCCCGCTCGAAGCGGGCTCCGAGGCCATCTCGAGTACGTTTCCTTTCACGTCCACTTTCCAGCCGTGGTACAGGCAACGCAGCCCGCCCTCCTCGTTGCGGCCCATGACGAGGGAGGCGCGCCGGTGGGGGCAGTGCTCGTCGAGCACGCCCACGTTGCCCGCGGTATCGCGAAACACCACCAGGTCCTCGCCCAGGATCTTCGCGTGCACCGGGGTGCCGTCGGCCTCGGGCACCTCTTCCACGAGGCACACGGCAATCCAGTGGCGGCGCATGAGTTGCCCCATGGGGGCCGCGCCCTCGACCCGGCACAGCAGGTCGTTTTCCTCGGGGGTCAGCATTTGCTCACCTCCACACGCGCGGTGTAAGTTAGACCTCTAAGCTTATCGCCGTTACCGTGGAAAGGCAAAGTCGAAGCTTGAACCCCTTGAACGATGGCCCGGCGTGATGGCGGGCCCGGCCGCGCCGATTTCGCTGCGCATCGCGCGTACCGCGAAGATCGCGTCGGACATCCATCTCTTCGAGATGCGCCACCCCGAAGCGGCCGGGCTGCCGGGATTCACCGCGGGCGCGCACGTGACGGTGAGATCGCCCAACGGCAGCCTGCGCAAGTATTCGCTGTGCAACGACCCCGCGGAGCGCGATCGCTACGTGATCGCGGTAAAGCGCGACCCCGCGGGCCGCGGCGGCTCGGTGGACCTGGTCGACAACACGCGGGCCGGCGACACGCTCGAGGTGTCTCCCCCGCACAATTCGTTCGATCTCGCCGAGAAGGCGTCTTCCTTCATCCTCATCGCGGGCGGCATCGGCATCACGCCGCTCGTTGCGATGGCGCGCCAGCTGAATGGCGAGGGCAGGCGCTACAGGCTTTACTATCTGACGCGCTCGCCGGAGCTCACCGCGTTTCGCGAAGAGCTCGCCGGCGACGAGTTCAGGGGAAAGGTCCTGATCCACCACGATGGCGGCCATGCGGCGCGCGCGTTCGACCTCTGGCCGATCCTCGAGAGGCCGTCCCCGGCCCACGTGTATTGCTGCGGTCCGCGGCCATTGCTGGAAGCGGTGCGCGACATGACGGGCCACTGGTCGCCCGCCGCCATCCACTTCGAGAGCTTCGTCGATGCGGGCGCCGCCCGGCGCCCCGACGACAAGCCCTTCACCGTGGTGCTCGCGAAGTCCGGCGACCGCATCGAGGTGGCGCCCGGCTTGTCGATACTCGACGCCATGCGCGCGCACGGCCATGAGGCGCCGAGCTCGTGCGAGAGCGGCACCTGCGGCACGTGCCGCACGCGCCTAGTCGCCGGCGAGGCCGACCATCGCGACCTGGTGCTGATGGACGACGAGAAGGCGGGCCAGATCATGATCTGCGTGTCGCGCGCCGTGTCGCCCGAGATCGTGATCGAACGCTGATGGCGCGGCGCGTTCGCCTCGGCGTCGCGGGCCTGGGGCGCGCCTTCACGCTCATGTTGCCGACGCTCGCCGCGCACCCGGCGGTGGAGCTCGTCGCCGCCGCCGACCCGCGCCGCGAGGCGCGCGAGCGCTTCGCCGCGGATTTCGGCGCGCGGACCTACGAAACCGTCGAGGCCCTGTGCGACGACGCGAACGTCGAAGCGATCTATGTCGCGACTGCGCACCAGCATCACGCCCGGCATACCGCCCTCGCCGCCTCGCGCGCAAAACATGTGCTGGTCGAAAAACCCATGGCGCTCACGCTCGCCGAGGCGCAGTCGATGATCGACGCGGCGCGCGACAACGGCGTGCATCTGGTCGTGGGCCACAGCCACAGCTTCGATGCCCCGATCCTGCACGCGCGCGCCATCGTCGAGTCCGGGGAGCTGGGGCGCTTGCGCATGATCACCGCGCTCAACTTCACCGATTTCCTCTACCGGGCGCGCCGCCCCGAGGAGCTCGACACCGCGGCGGGCGGCGGCGTCGTCTTCAGCCAGGCCGCGCACCAGGTCGACATCGTGCGGCTCCTCGGCGGCGGGCTCGCGAAGAGCGTGCGCGCCCTGACCGGCGCGTGGGATCGGCAACGCCCCACCGAAGGCGCGTACGCGGCGCTCCTCGCCTTCGAGGACGGCGCATTCGCGTCGATGACCTACAGCGGCTACGGGCACTTCGATTCCGACGAGCTCTGCGGCGGCATCGGCGAGACCGGCTTCGCGAAGGACGCGAGCCGCTACGGGGCGGCGCGCCGCGCCCTGGGCCCGCTCACGCACGGCGAGGAAGCGGCGGCGAAGGCCGCGCGCAACTATGGCGGCGCGCGCTACGCGGGCACCCCCGCGGGCGCGCCGTGGCACGAGCACTTCGGCCTGGTCGTGGTCTCCTGCGAGCGCGGCGACGTGCGCCCCACGCCCTCGGGCGTGACGATCTACGGCGACCACGCGATACGCGTCGAGGCGCTCGAGAAGCCGCGCGTGCCGCGCGCCGAGGTGATCGACGAGCTGGTCGCCGCGATCGTGGAGGGCGACGCACCGCCGCACGGCGGCGAATGGGGGCTCGCGACACTCGAGGTATGCCTCGCGATGCTCGATTCGGCAAGCACCGCGCGCGAGGTGGCGCTCGTTCGCCAGTGCCGGGCACGTGGGATAATTCGTACGTGAAATCCCGGCGCGAGGCACCCCGTCAGCAGCCCACGCAGGGAATCCTGCGCCACTGGCGCGAAGCGGTTCCCGAGGACCGGCTCGCGCACCTGGTGAAGGACGCCACGCGAGCGCTGGTGCGCGCGCTGCAGATGCGGCTCGTAGAGCACGGCGTGTCGTTCGGGCACTGGACGTTCCTGCGCATCCTGTGGGAGCGCGACGGCATCACGCAGCGCGAGCTCTCCGGCGAGGCCGGCGTGATGGAGCCCACCACGTTCTCGGCGCTGAAGGCGATGGAGCTGCGCGGCTACGTCGCGCGCCGCCAGATGCCGGAGAACCGCAAGAACATCTACGTGTTCCTCACCGCCAGGGGCCGCGCGCTGAAGGAGAAGCTCGTGCCCCTCGCCGAGGACGTGAACCGCATCGCGGTGGCGGGCCTTCGCGCCGCGGACATCGCACGCAGCCGCGAGATCCTCATCGCCATCATCGAGAACCTCGCCCGCGACGAGGCCGCCACTGGCAACGGCCCGCGGCGCGTGCCCTCGACGCGCGAGCTGGCGCGCCTCGCCGCCGGCGGCGCCAGGCCGCGGCGCGCGCGCGCGCGGCCATGAAGCTCGCCGAGCTCCCGCCGCTTTCGCTGTACGTCCACATTCCGTGGTGCCTGCGCAAGTGCCCCTATTGCGACTTCAACTCCCACGAGAAGCGCGGCGAGCTTCCGGAAAGCGAGTACGTCGACGCGCTCGTCGCCGATCTCGAGTCGAGCCTCGCGCGCGTCTGGGGGCGCCGGCTTCATACCATCTTCATCGGCGGCGGCACGCCGAGTCTCTTCGCGCCGCAATCCATCGAGCGCCTGGTGACCGCCATCCGCACGCGCCTGATGGTGGCCCCGGACACCGAGATCACCCTGGAGGCCAACCCCGGGACCTTCGAGCGCGAGCGCTTCCGGGGCTATCGCGCGGCGGGCGTGACGCGGCTGTCGCTCGGCGTGCAGAGCTTCGACGACGCGATGCTCGCCGCGGTGGGACGCGTGCACGGCGCCGACGAGGCGCGGCGTGCGCTCGCCGCCGCGCTCGAGATCTTTCCCACGGTGAATGCGGACCTCATGTACGCCCTCCCCGGGCAATCGCCGGCGGGCGCGATCGCCGACGTGCGCGAGGCGATCGCGGCGGGAGCGCCGCACGTCTCCGCGTACCACCTCACCCTCGAGCCGGACACGCATTTCCACCGGTTTCCGCCCGCCCTTCCCGACGACGACGTGGCCGCGGACATGCAGGTGGCGATCGAGGAGACGCTGGCCGGCGCGGGCTACGAGCATTACGAGACCTCGGCTTTCGCCAAGCCCGGCGCGCGCGCGCGGCACAACCTGAATTACTGGACTTTCGGCGACTACCTCGGCATCGGCGCCGGGGCGCACGCCAAGATCTCGTTCCGCGAGCGCATCACGCGCGAGCAACGCGAGAGGAAGCCGCAGACCTACCTGCGTGCGGCGCTCGACGGCGACGCGGTCCAGGAAACGCGCGAGGTGGCCGAGAACGAGCTGCCCTTCGAGTTCATGCTGAATGCGCTGCGCTTGGTCGAGGGCTTTCCGGTGGCGCTCTTCACGCTGCGCACCGGGCTCCCGATCACCGTGATCGACCGCCAGCTCACCGCGGCCGAGGACGCGGGCCTCCTCGAGCGCGACCACGCCACCATCCGCCCGACACCCAGGGGCCAGCGCTTCCTGAACGACCTGCTCGAGCCCTTCCTGCCCGCGCAACAAGCGCGCGCCACGACCATTCCGATCAGTATTTATTCGCCGGGTACGCCCCGTCCTTCATGAAGGGCGGCTCGCGGCCGCACAGCGACTCGAGAAGAACCAGCTCGGCGTCGGTGTGGTTCTGGAAGGGACCCGGCTCGACGCGCATGACGCCGCCCTCGTCGCGCAGCATGAGCGGCTGCTCGTGGTGCTTGGTCTGCACCAGCCGGGTACCCGGCATGCCCGGTCCGTCGACCGTCGCTTCCCCGTAGCAGAGGCAGAAGTAGACGCTGTCCGTATTCACCTCGATATAGGCGCCGGTGCCGCGGATGCCGATGGACGCGTTCGCGGCCTTGATCGCCACCGGCTTCTGCGAGAACACCGACAGCACCTTGCCGGTGGAGACGAGCATCTCGCGCAGCACGCCCTCGCCGCCCTTCACCTCGATCGTGGTCTGCGCGCGCAACAGGAACGCGTCCTTGCCGACCACGATCACCGCCTGGCTCGCGCGCGCCGTGGAAATGCGATCGCCCAGCTGCACCGGGGTGCCGACCTGGGCGGGGCGCCCGTTCACGCTCGCGCGGCCGTCGAGCTGATTCACGCCCGGCGGAATGTCGCCTTTGGCGAGCGCCTCCGACACGAGGCCCGCGACGGCGCCGCCGCCCGCCGCGATGTAGCGCATCCATTCACGTCGATTCATGGTCTAGGCCCTGATGAAGAGAAGGTCCCACACGCCGTGGCCGAGCTTCACTCCGCGGCGCTCGAACTTGGTCTCGGGGCGATGCGCCGGCCGCGGCGCGAAGCCCTGCGCGGTGTTGCGTAACCGCGCGCTCGCCGAAAGCACCGCGAGCGCTTGCTCCGCATACTCCCGCCAATCGGTGGCGACGTGCAACAGCCCCCCCGGCGCGAGGCGTTCGGCCGCCAGCTCGACGAAGGCCGGCTGCAGCAGGCGGCGCTTGTGGTGTCGTTTCTTCGGCCACGGATCGGGAAAGAACACGTGGATCGCGGCGAGGCAATCGGCTGCCACCATGTCACGCAGGACTTCCACCGCGTCGTGCTGGACGATGCGCACGTTGGCGAGCTCGCCCGCGTCGACCTGCTTGAGGAGGCTGCCCACGCCCGGCGTGTGCACCTCGATGGCGAGGAAATCGGTGCCGGGATTTTCCGCGGCGATGCGCGCCGTGGTCTCGCCCATCCCGAAACCGATCTCGGCCACGACCGGGGCGCTGCGCCCGAAAAGCCGGGCGAAGTCCAGGGGCGCGGCCCGGTAAGGCACGCCGTAGCGCGGCATGAGCTCGGCCACCGCGCGCTGCTGCGCGGGCGAGTAACGCCCCTGGCGCAGCACGAAGCTTCGGATCGGCGGATGGGTCATGGAGAGCGCGAATTATAGGCCCGGTGCCGGTGGAGCTTTTTCGCAACACCCGCGAATTGACACCCGCCGGTCACGCGCCTAGATTGGCCGCAAAGGGCCGGTAAAACAATGACGCCTCGAATCGGGTACGCCGCACTCGTCTTCGCCATGCTTCCCGGCGTGGCGCCGGCGGAGGACTACCTCGGCGGCCTGAAGGTCCCCAAGGCGAACGAAGCGGCCCCCGGCGGCACCTTCTCCTTCGCCTCCGAGCCGCTCGCGAGCTTCGCCTCGTCGAACGTGCGCGCGGGCGACAGCGGCATGCGCCTGAAGCTCGGCTACAAGTATTCGCGGTTCTTCTCGGTGCAGAGCGAGTTCGTCGATTTCGGCCGCGCTCCCGCGGACATCTTCACCGGCCCGGGCAACCTCGCCTCGGCGTTTCGCAGCACCGGCTTCGGCGTCGACACCGTCGCCACGCTTCCGGTGTGGCGCAGCTTCTCGTTCTACGGGCGCCTGGGCGCCTACCGCGGCGAAACACGCAACGCATTCGCCTCGTACTCCACCTCGCTTCTCGGCGACAACGCCGCGCGCGGCACGCGCCTGCGCTACGGGCTCGGCATGCGCTACGACTTCACCAAGGCCTTCGGCGTGCACGCGGAGCTGGAGCGCTATTCCCCGCTCGGCTCGAGCCTCGCCGGCGACCCCGAAGCGGAGCTCATCTCGGTCGGGGTCAACTGGCGTTTCTGAGCGTCATTCCCGCGCAGGCGGGAATCCCGTCACCCGGTCTTCTGGATCAACCCGCCATCGGGTGAGCTGGCGTTCGCCTCATAGGGCTTCTTCGCCATGCGACCTGCCAGGAACGCCTCGCGCCCGGCTTGCACCGCGAGCTTCATGGCGCGCGCCATGCGCACCGGCTCGCGCGCCTTGGCGATCGCGGTATTCATCAGCACGCCGTCGCAGCCCAGCTCCATCGCGATCGCCGCGTCGGAGGCGGTGCCGATCCCCGCGTCCACCAATACCGGCACCTTCACGCGGTCGATGATGATCTGCAGGTTCCACGGGTTGATGATGCCCATGCCCGAGCCGATGAGCGAGGCGAGCGGCATCACCGCGACGCAGCCGATGTCCTCGAGCTCCTTCGCCATGATCGGGTCGTCGCTGCAGTAGGCCATCACCTCGAAGCCTTCGGCGACCAGCGTGCGCGCCGCGGCGAGCGTTTCCGGCATGTTGGGATAGAGGCTCTGCGCATCGCCCAGCACTTCGAGCTTGACCAAGGCATGCCCTTCGAGGAGCTCGCGCGCGAGGCGTAGCGTGCGTACCGCGTCCTGCGCGGTGTAGCAGCCCGCGGTATTGGGCAGGATCGTGAAGCGCGCGGGCGGCAGCACGTCGAGGAGATTCGGCTCGCCCGCGTTCTGGCCGATGTTGGTGCGGCGGATCGCCACCGTCACTATGCGGGCGCCGCTCGCCTCGATCGCGGCGCGCGTCTCGGCGAAATCGCGGTACTTGCCCGTGCCCACCAGGAGCCGCGAGTCGTAGGCCTTGCCGGCCACCACCAGCTCGTCGCCGGCCATGGCGCTCTAGCCTCCGCCCACCGCGATCACGACTTCGATGCGGTCGCCGTCGGCGAGGCGCGCGTCAGCGAAGCGGCTGCGCGGAACGATCTCGCCGTTGCGCTCGACCGCGAGCCGGCGCCCGGCGAGGGCGAGCTCGTCGAGAAGCTGGGAGAAAGTCAGCGCGGCGGGAAATTCCCGCGCGGTCCCGTTGAGCGTGATGTGAATCGCCATCACCGAATTATAAGGCGCGAGGCGCGAAGCGCGGCAACAAGGTCGTACCTGGCACCACTTTTCATCACATCTGCTTGAACAAGTGGGCATACGCGCGGCTCACCGGCAATTCCGTCTTGCCGTCCTTCAATTTCACGAAGACGCGCCCGCCCAGGTCGCGGCGGGTGGCGGCCACCTCGTTCATGTTGACGACGGTGCCGCGATGGATCTGCCAGAACACGTCGGCGTCGAGCTGCGCGCCGAGCTCCGCGAGCGGCAGCCGGATGAGAGACTCGCCGTCGCGCGTGATGACGCAGGTGTACTTGTCGGACGCCTGGAAGTAGAGGACGTCGTCCACCGCGATCTGCTGCACGATCTCGCCTTTCAGCGCGCGGATCCAGCGCAGCCGCGCGCCCGCGCCGGGAATCGCGCGCGCGAGCTTCGCCAGCACCTCGTCCAGCGCCGGCGGGCGCTCGGCCGACGCGAGCTTCCTCTGCAGGCGCTCCACGGCCTTGGCGAGGCGCTCGTCGGTGACGGGCTTGAGGAGATAGTCGGCCACATCGCGGTCGAAGGCCTCGACCGCGTATTGGTCGAACGCCGTGACAAAGACCACGTGCGTGCGCATGTCGATACGCCTGGCGAGCTCGATGCCGGTGAGGCCCGGCATGCGGATGTCGAGGAAGGCCACCTCGGGCTCCTCCTCGTTGATGGCGCGCAGCGCCTCGACGCCGTTGGCGGCGAGCGGCAGCACCTCGAGCTCGGGCCAGAGCTGCGCGAGGCGCGCGCGCAAGTGCTCGGCGAGGTGGGCCTCGTCGTCAGCGATGACGGCGCGCGCCTTCATCCCGGAATGCGCAGCGCGACCGCGGCGCCGCCGCCGCCCGTCTCGCCCACCGTGAGCGAGGCCCGGTCGCCGTAGATGAGCCGCAGGCGGTCGCGCAGGTTGGTGAGGCCCACGCCGCCGCGCGTCGTGGGGGCGAAGCCCACGCCCGAGTCGGAGATCTCGATCACGACGTCGGCGGCCTCGCGGCGCGCGCTGAAGCGCACGCTGCCGCCGTCGACCTTCGGCTCGAGTCCGTGGCGGATCGCGTTCTCCACGACCGGCTGCAGCAGCATCGGCGCCACGCTGAAGGCATGCAGCTCCGGCGGCACGTCGACCGTGTAGCGCAGGCGCGGGCCCATGCGGATCTGGAGCACGTCGAGATAGGAGGCGATGAGCTCGGCCTCGGCGGCGAGCGTGGTCGAGTGGCTGCGAGTCGCGGCGAGCGAGGCGCGCAGGAAGCGGATGAAGCTCTCCAGCATGCGCTTGGCCATCGCGGGATCGGGGTCGATGAGGCTCGTCACGTTGGCGAGCGTGTTGAAGAGGAAATGCGGCTCGATCTGCGCCTGCAGCGCGCGCAGGTTGGCGAACGTCGCCTCGCGCTCGATCCTCTGCGTGCGCTCGCGCTCGATGGCGAGGCTCGCGATCGCCACCGCCTCGCGCTCGCGCCAGAAGAAGATGACGCTCATGATCGCCGAGATGATGAGGCTGGTCGTCATGATCGAGACCATGGCCGCGGGGTCGGTGAGCCAGTTGCGGAAGCCCACGTCGACGATGAAGGAGCTCACCCAGAAGCCGATCAGCACGCCCCCGAGCGGCAGCACGCTGAAGTACACGACCTTGCCGGCGAAACCCCTGCGGCGCGCGGCGGCGTCCAGGCGCAGGGCGGATCCCACGTGGAAGAGGACGTGGATCGAGTAGCCGATGAGGTTCGCCACGAGGACCTGCAGCTCGAGCACGCGCACCGACAGTATCCTGCCGGCGCCCGCCGCGCTCAGCGCGTAGAAGACCAGGCCGAAGAGCGAGCTCCAGATGAACGTGTAGAGGAAGTTGCGCCCGAAGCTCGGCGCAAAGCGCCGAAAGAAAGGGATCAGCTCGAGGGGGTGCCACTGCAAGGCCGCCGCGGAGGCGGAAGGGGTGGGCTGCGGGGTCATGGCGCGTCCATCCTACGAGTTTCCCGGATCGGGTGGCGATGAGGCGAGGTTAGGGGCGGGCCGCTGCCGCAAGCCGCCTCTTGCGACGAGCGGCGGCGATACGGGCGCGAGCGCCCTGGGAGCGTCGCCAATGGCGGTAAAATGCTCGCCAGGTGCGGGTGTAGCTCAATGGCAGAGCAGAAGCTTCCCAAGCTTACGACGAGGGTTCGATTCCCTTCACCCGCTCCACTCCTTCGGGCGACATCCATTGTGACTATCGCCCTGAACCGCCGCGCGCCGCGGCCGTCTCAACGCTCATGTCCTCCCAGGAAATCCGCATCCCGGCGGCCGGCCGCCTGCTCGAGGGAACGCTCGAGCCCGCGGGAACCGGCAATGCCCTGGTCCTTTTCGCCCACGGCAGCGGCAGCGGCAGGCACAGCCCGCGCAACCGCGAGGTCGCCGCGACCTTGCGCGAGGCGGGCATCTCGACGCTGCTGTTCGACCTCCTAACACCCGAGGAGGAGCGCGAGGACCGCTACACCGCGCACCGGCGTTTCGACATTCCGCTCCTCGCCGCGCGCCTCATCGCCACCACGCAATGGGCGCGCTCCCGCGACGCCGGCGGCGCGCGCCTCGCGATCGGCTACTTCGGCGCCAGCACCGGCGCCGCGGCGGCCCTGGTCGCCGCGGCGCGGCTTGCCGAGACGGTGGCTGCGGTGGTCTCGCGCGGCGGGCGGCCCGACCTCGCCGGCGACGCCCTCGGAGAGGTCGAGGCACCGACCCTCCTCGTCGTGGGCGAGCGCGATGCGCAGGTGATCGAGCTGAATCAGGCGGCGTACGCCCAGCTGCATTGCGAAAAGGAGCTGGTGCTGGTGCCGCGTGCGACGCACCTCTTCGAAGAGCCGGGCACCCTCGCGCAGGCGGCCGCGCTCGCCGCGGACTGGTTCCGCCGCCATCTTCTCGCCCCGGATGGCGCGCGCGCTCCGCGCGGTGCCCCCGCCGGGAGGAGGGCATGAATCGCTACCGCGACCGCGTCGACGCGGGGCGTGTCCTGGCGCGCCGACTTCAGCCATACGCCGGTCGCACGGACGTGGTCGTCCTCGGCCTGCCGCGCGGCGGGATGCCGGTGGCCCATGAGGTGGCGCGGGCGTTGCGAGCGCCCCTCGACGTCTTCGTGGTGCGCAAACTCGGCGTGCCCGGGCAGGAGGAATACGCCATGGGCGCGATCGCGAGCGGCGGGGTGCGCGTGCTGAACGCCGACGCCGTGGGCGCCCTCGGCATTCCGGCGCACGTGATCGACGAGGTGGCGGGACGCGAGCTGCGCGAGCTCGAGCGGCGCGAGAGCGCTTATCGCGACGGACGCACGCCGGCGCGCCTCGAAGGGCGCACCGTGATCGTGGTCGATGACGGTCTCGCCACCGGCGCCTCGATGCGCGCGGCGGTCCAGGCGTTGCGCAAGCGCAACCCCGCACGCATCGTGGTCGCCGTGCCGGTAGGCTCCGCCGAGACCTGCGCGCGCCTCGCACGCGAGGTCGACGAGGTGGTGTGCGCGGCCACGCCCGAGCCCTTCTACGCCGTCGGCCCCTGGTACGACGATTTCGAGCAGACCACCGACGACGAGGTCCACGACGCGCTCGCGCGCGCCGCGGCGCAAACGCAGGCCAACCCATGAACCTGCGAGCGGAATTCGCGCAAGCCCTGGTGGGCGAACGCGGTGACTACGACCGGCTGATCGATTCGATCGGTGATGCGCGCTTCGTTCTTCTCGGCGAGGCGTCCCACGGCACTCACGATTTCTATGCGGAGCGCGCCGCCATCACGTGCCGCCTCATCGAGGAGAAGGGCTTCAACGCCGTGGCCGCCGAGGCCGACTGGCCCGATGCCTATCGCGTGAATCGCTACGTCCACGGGCGCGGCTCCGATCGCGCTCCCGAGGCCGCGCTCTCCGGGTTCCGGCGATTCCCGTCGTGGATGTGGGCGAACGCCGTGGTACGCGACTTCGTCGCCTGGCTGCGCAGCCACAACGCCCACGCGCAGGTGAAGGCCGGGTTCTTCGGTCTCGACCTCTACAGCCTGTTCACCTCGGCGCAATCGGTGCTCGGCTACCTCGACAACGTCGACCCCGAGGCGGCGGCGCGCGCGCGCAGGCGTTATGCCTGCTTCGACCACTTCGACGAGGACTCGCAGGCCTATGGCTATGCCACCGCGTTCGGCATGCGCAGGCCGTGCGAGGACGAGGTGGTCCGCCAGCTGGTGGAGCTGCGCCGGCGCGCGGGCGAATACCTCGCGCTTGACGGACACGTCGCCGCCGAGGAATTCTTCGACGCCGAGCAAAACGCGCAGCTCGTGATCGACGCCGAGGAGTACTACCGCACCATGTTCAAGGGCGCTGTGTCCTCGTGGAACCTGCGCGACCGCCACATGGCGCAGACGCTGGAGGCGCTCGCGCGCCACCTAGAGCGCCGCCACGGCGCGGCGAGGATCGTCGTGTGGGCGCATAACTCGCACCTGGGGGACGCGCGCGCCACGGAAATGGGCCGCCGCGGCGAGTTGAATCTCGGCCAGCTGGTGCGCGAGCTTCCCCCGCGCGAGTGCGTGAACCTGGGCTTCAGCACCTACATGGGCACGGTCACCGCGGCCTCGGATTGGGATGCGCCCGCCGAAACGAAGCGTGTGCGCCCGGGGCTGCCGAGCAGCTACGAGGACCTTTTCCATTCGACCGGCTCGCCGCGTTTCCTTTTGATGCTGCGCTCGGCGAGCCTTCCGGAAGAGGTGCGCGCCGAGCGGCTGCAGCGCGCGATCGGGGTCATCTACCGGCCCGAGACCGAACGTCAAAGCCACTATTTCCAGGCGCACCTGGTCGAGCAGTTCGACTACATGATCCACATCGACGAGACGCGCGCCCTGCAAGCGCTCGATGCGTCGTCGACGGCGGCCGTCGAGCCCCCGGAGACCTATCCCACCGGTATCTAGCCGGGGCGCGCGGTGCGGGGGCGCGGATGCGATACTGCGCCGAGCTCCCATGGCGCGAAAGCATCCCTCCGCATCTGCCCGCCGCGACGGCTTCGCCGAACGCGTCGTACGCTGGCAAGCGGCGCACGGCCGCCACGGGCTGCCATGGCAGGCCACGCGCGATGCGTATCGCATCTGGCTCTCGGAGATCATGTTGCAGCAGACGCAGGTCGCCACCGTGATCCCGTATTACGAGCGCTTCCTCGCGCGCTTTCCCGATGTGGCCGCGCTCGCCGCGGCGCCCGAGGACGACGTGATGGCGCTGTGGAGCGGGCTCGGCTACTACGCGCGAGCGCGCAACCTGCACCGCGCCGCGCGGGAAGTCGTGGCGCTCCATGGCGGCGCGTTTCCGCTCGAATCGCAGGCGCTCGCCCGCTTGCCCGGCATCGGACGCTCCACCGCCGCGGCCATCGCCGCTTTCGCGAGCGGCGAGCGCGGCGCCATCCTCGACGGCAATGTGCGGCGCGTGCTGGCGCGCCACTCGGGAATCGCCGGCGATCCGGCGGGCGCGCGGGTGCTCTCGCGTCTCTGGGCCGAGGCCGAGGCACGCCTGCCGCGGCGCGGCATCGAGGCGTACACGCAGGGCATGATGGATCTGGGCGCCGACCTATGCCTGCCCAGGAAGCGGCTTTGCCTCGTCTGCGCCGTGAACGCGGATTGCGTCGCGCGGATCGACAATCGCGTCCACGAGCTTCCCGGGCGTCGCGCGCGCGCGCCCGCGCGGCGCAGGCGCATCGCGATGCTGGTGGTCCTCGCGCGCGGCGAAGTGCTCCTCGAGAAGCGTCCCGCGAGCGGCATCTGGGGCGGGCTCTGGTCGCTTCCGGAAGCCGACGCCGCCGAGTCCCCGCGCGCGGCGCTCGCGCGCGACTGGGGCCTGGACGCGCTGGAGGTGGAGGCGATGGAGCCTTTCGAGCACGCCTTCACCCACTTCACCCTCGACGTCGAGCCGTGGCGTGTGCGCCTGGGCAAGTCGACACGCCTCGCCGAAGGCAAGGCGGCCGTTTGGATGCCGCTTTCCGACCTTGCCGGTGCCGCGCTGCCTTCGCCGGTGCGCAAGCTTCTCGGAAAAGTGGTGTCAGGTACGACTTTTCGAGGACAGACTCGGTCAGCGAAAAGTCGTACCTGACACCACTTTTTTCCCAACAGCCGCTCTAGACCAGCCTCTGCTGCCTGAGGAACTTGTGCAGGATGGCGAGGCGCAGCGCCGCGTCGGTGAGCTCGAGGAGCTTCTGCTTCACGTCGGCGCGCAGCGGCAGGATCTCGGCGAGGCGAAAGCCCACCCAGGTGGCATCCTCGAAATTCGCGGGCCCGGTGAAGCGCTGCGTGCCGATGCCGGCGATCACCTTGCGCAGGAATTGCGCGCTCTCGGCGAGCCCGGCCGCCTCGCGCACCTCGGGCTCGGCGGCGAGCGGCTCGACCTCGCCCACGATGAGGCCGGCCTTGTTCAGCTCGCGCGACACGATGCGGAAGCGATCGAGGCCCTCGGCCTTCACCTTGAGGATGCCGAGCTCCTCGGCATCGCACTCGCCGATGCGCGCCGTGCACCCGATGGGCTCGGGCACCGCGGGGGCGCCCACCTCCTCGCCCTCGCGGATGAGGCACACGCCGAAGGCGGCGCCGTTTCGCAGGCAGTCGCGCGCCATGTCGATGTAGCGCACCTCGAAGATCCTGAGCGGCAGCACGGAACCCGGGAAGAGCACGGTGCCGAGCGGAAAGATCGGGATCGTCTCGCGCCTGCGTCCCGCGGCGAAGATGTTGAAGAGGACCATGCGCCTAGGCCTTCAAGTCGCGGTGCCTCAGCACGACCTGGTGCTCGGAGGCGAAGCGCTCGGCGAGCTGGTCGGCGACGTACACCGAGCGGTGGCGCCCGCCGGTGCAGCCGATGGCCACCGTGAGGGAAGCGCGCTGGTCGAGGATGAAGCGCGGCAGCCAGCGCTGCAGGAAGCGCTGGATGTCCTCGATGAATATGCCGGCCTGGGTCTCGCGCTCGAGGAAGGCGATCACCTCGGGATCGTGCCCCGTCTGGTCGCGCAGCTGCGATTCGTAGTGCGGATTGGGCAGAACGCAGCGCGCGTCGAAGACGAAGTCGGCGTCGAGCGGCACGCCGCCCTTGAAGCCGAACGACTCGAAGGTGAGCGTGAGGCGCGTGCGATCGGTGACGACCAGGTCCTGCACCCAGCCGCGCAGCTGCGCGGAGGTGAGCGCGCTGGTGTCGATGCGATGGCCGATCTCGGCGAGCCACGCGAGCACGCGCCGCTCCTCCGCGATCGCCTCGGGAAGCGCCTGCCCGTCGCGCGCGAGCGGGTGCGGGCGCCTCGTCTCGGAGAAGCGCCGCACCAGGCTCTCGTCATTGGCGTCGAGGAAGATCACGCGCACGTCGTTGCCGCGCGCGCGTTCCTTCCCGACGATCTCGGGAAGGCGCCCGAGGCTCGCGCGGCTCCTCGCGTCGGCGCTGATGGCCACCTTGGGCTCGGCGCGCGACATCGCGTAGTCGACGAGCGAGGCGATGAGGTCGGCGGGAAGGTTGTCGACGCAGAAGAAGCCCGCGTCCTCGAGCGCCTTCAGCGCGACGCTCTTGCCGGAGCCGGACGTTGATGCCGCGGGTGAGGAGGATGTGGTTGCGCACCGCGGCCTCCACCAGCACCGCGAGGTTGCGTCCGGGCGCCACGGCGAGCGTGACGGTGGGAATCTCGACGCCGAGGATGTCCTGCGTGCCGGCGCGCGTGGCGAGGCGGTCCTTCGGCTCGACCTTGTAGCCGCCCTCGGGCATGTCGAGGTGCACGATGAGGCGCAACGCCTTCCTCGGGCGCACCGCCGTCTCCCCGAAGATCGAGCGGATGTTGAGGACACCCAGCCCGCGCACCTCGAGGAAGTCGCGCAGCAGCGGCGGGCAGCGCCCCTGGATGGTCTCCGGCCCGATCTGCTGCAGCTCGACCACGTCGTCGGCGACCAGGCCGTGGCCGCGCGAGATCAATTCGAGGGCGAGCTCGCTCTTGCCGATCGACGAGTCGCCGGTGATGAGGACGCCGATCTCGAGCACGTCGAGCATCACGCCGTGCAGCGTCGTCACCTCGCCCAGCTCCTGCTGCATGTACGGGCGCAGCACGTTGATCACGTGCTGGCTGGGCTCGGTGGAGGTGAGGAGCGGCGTTGCCGCTCGATCGGCGCACTGCACCAGCGCCGGCGGCGCCTCGATCGCGTCGCAAACGATGATCGCCACGGTGTCGTCGCGGCAGATGCCCGCGGCGGTCTGCTCGCGCACCGCCGGATCGAGGCGCGCGATGTAGTCGACCTCGCGCCGGCCGAGCACCTGGGCGAGGAGCGGATGGATGAGGTTCAGGTGCCCGATGAGGCCCACGCCCGGCTTCCTCAGCATTTCGCCGGTGAATTCGCGCTCGGCGCCGGCGCGGCCCGCCGCCCAGGCGAGCCCGAGGCGCTCGCGGCGCTCGTCAAACAGCCGCTGAACGCTGAGCCGGGGCATAGGGCGACCATTCGGTGATCAGCCGGTGGGCCGCCTGGATGTCCGAAGTCGTCGTGAGCGCCTCGCGCAACGACGCGTCGCTGAACATCTGCGCGAGCTCCGAGAGGAGCTCGAGGTGCGCCTCGGTCGCGTGCTCCGGCACCAGCATCGCGAACACGAGGCTCACCGGCTGGCCGTCGGGCGACTCGAAGGCGATCGGGGCCACGGTGCGCACGAACGCGCACACCGGCTCCTTGAGGGTCTTGATGCGCCCATGCGGGATCGCGACGCCGTAGCCCAGCCCCGTGGAGCCGAGCTTCTCGCGGTCGAACAGGCTGTCGAAGACGCGGGCGCGCGGGATCTGGCGCGAGTTCTCGAAGAGGAGCCCGATCTGCTCGAAGAGGCGCTTCTTGCTGCTCACGTCCAGCTCGAGGAGCACGTGGTTCAAGGGCAGCAGGCGCGAGACGAGATTCATCGGGCGAGGAGTTTAGCCCTAAACCTCGGACTGGGGAATGCGCTTGATCCCGGGCGCGTTACGCGGCGCGAAGCGCTCCTTGTGCTTCAGGACCTGGCGGTCGAGCTTGTCGACGAGGCAGTCGATCGCGGCGTACATGTCGCCGTCGTTCGCCTGTACGTGGATGTCCTTGCCCGAAAGGTGCACGTTGGCCTCGATCTTCTGGTCGAGCTTCTCGACCGTCATGATCACGTTCACGTCGATCACGTGGTCGAAGTGGCGGTTGACCCGTTCCAGCTTCGCCACCACGTAGTCGCGGATGGCGGGAGTGATGTCGACGTGATGTCCGGTGAGGTGCAGGTTCATCGAGCGTGCTCCTTCTGTCAGATCGACTTGCGGAGGTTGGCGGGCTGGATGTGCATAGCCTCCCGATATTTGGCTACGGTCCGGCGCGCCACCTGGATTCCTTGCTGGGCGAGAATGTCGGATATTCGGTGATCCGATAGCGGCTTCTTTCCGTCCTCCGCGGCTACGAGTTGCTTGATGAGGGCGCGTATGGCGGTCGCCGAACAGGCGCCGCCGGTGTCGGTGGAGACATGGCTGCCGAAGAAGTACTTCAGCTCGAAGATGCCGCGCGGCGTGAGCATGTATTTCTGCGTGGTCACGCGCGAGATGGTGGACTCGTGCAGGCCCACGGATTCGGCGATCTCGCGCAGCACCAGCGGGCGCATGGCGACCTCGCCGTGCTCGAAGAAATTCTTCTGGCGGTCGACGATCGCCTGGGTGACTCTGAGGATCGTGTCGAAGCGCTGCTGCACGTTCTTGATGAGCCAGCGCGCTTCCTGCAGCTGCCCGGAGAGGTGCTTGCCGCCGTTCTCGCGCGAGGCCTGCAGGATGTCGGCGTACATCTTGTTGATGCGCAGCCGCGGCATCGCGTCGCGGTTCAAGGCGGCGATCCAGCGCCCGCCCGCCTTCCTCACCACCACGTCGGGGATCACGTAGCGCACGTCGCCGGAGCCGAAGGCGCGCCCGGGCTTGGGATCGAGCGACAGGATCAACGCGCGCACCTCGCGCAGCTCGTCCTCGGAAATCGCGAGGAGGCGCTTCAACCGGTTGAAGTCGCGCGCCGCGAGGACATCGAGGTGCTTGGTGACGAGCTCGATCGCCGCGTCGCGATGGGGCGTGGCGTGCGCAAGGCACTTCAGCTGCAATTCGAGACATTCGGCGACGTCGCGCGCGCCCACGCCGGTGGGCTCGAGATTCTGCACATGGCGCAGCACCGTGGACACCTCCTCGATCTCCACGTCGGCGAGGGAGGAGGCCGCCGACTCGCGCAGCTCGTCGAGATCGGGCTTGAGGTATCCGTCCTCGTCCAGGTGGCCGACGATCATCTCGGCGATGCGCTTGTCGCGCTGCGTGAGGCCGGTGAGCGAAAGCTGCTGCAGCAGGTGCTCCTGCAGCGTCGGCTCGTGCGCGGCGAACTGCGTGAAGTCGTCGCGGTCGTCGTCGTCGCGGCGCGAGCCCCCGGTGGGGCTATGCTCGTCGCCGAAGCCGTGCTCGTCGGCGAAATTGGAGGGCTCCTCGCGATTTTCCTCGCGGCGGATCTCCTCGCGCGTCTCCTCCTGGCGCAGGGTCTCGCCCTCGGGCGCCGCACCGTTGGCGGGCGGCGCACCGGTTTCGTCCGGGGGTCCCAGGTCGGCGCGCTCGAGGAGCGGGTTCTCCGCGAGGTAACGCTCGAGCTCCTGGTTGAGCTCGACCGTGCTCAGCTGCAGCAGGCGTATCGATTGCTGGAGCTGCGGCGTGAGGGTGAGGTGCTGCGATAGCTTTAGCTGGAGGCTGTGCTTCATGTCGGGGATCCGGAGAAACCGACGCTCCCCTAGAGGCGGAAGTTCTCTCCGAGATACACCTTTCTGACCGCCTCATTATAGATGATCTCCTGGGGCTTCCCGAAGGCGAGGACCGCGCCCTGGTTGATGATGTACGCGTGGTCGCAGATGCCGAGCGTCTCGCGCACGTTGTGGTCGGTGATGAGGACACCGATGCCGCGCTCCTTGAGGAAGCGGATGATCTGCTGGATGTCGAGCACCGCGATCGGATCGACGCCCGCGAAGGGCTCGTCCAGCAGGATGAAGCGCGGGCTCGTGGCGAGCGCGCGCGCGATTTCCACGCGGCGGCGCTCCCCGCCGGACAGCGAGATCGCGGGGCTCGCGCGCAGGTGGCCGATGTGCAGGTCGTCGAGGAGGGCCTCGAGGCGCGCTTCGACTTCCTCGGCTTCGACGCCCTGCAGCTCGAGGACGGCCTGGATGTTCTGCGCGACGGTGAGCTTCCTGAAGATGGAGGCTTCCTGTGGCAGGTACGACACCACCACCTCGCCGCTCTCGACGGTGAGCGACACATCCGAGACCACGGTGCGCTTGCGATAGCGCTTCATCAGGCCCTCGGCGCGCAGCACCGAGGAGCTCGGCTCCGGCCTCACCAGCGTGAGGCGCTGCGCCGCGGCGGTGGGCGTGGCGACCATGCTATTGCGGCCCCGCGTCGGGCTTCAGCGTGACGCCCGGCGCGGGCTTTTCCGCGGCGCCATCGGGCGTCTTCTTGGGCGGCAGGATGATCACCTTCACGCGGCCGGTGCTGGGCGGGGGGGTTGCGCCCGGCGGCGCCCCCGAGACTTCCGCCAGCTCCTTGTTCATGTCGTAGGAGATGAAGTCGCCGGTGATCTCGTTCTGGTTGCTCTTCACCTTGGCGCGGTTGAAGAGCTTGAGGATGTCATTCCTGTCGTCGAACTCCGCGCGCTCGGCGAAGCCCTCGACCCACTCATCGACCTTGTCGCGCTTCTGGCGGAAAGTCACCGGCGCGCCGTTGGCGACGTAGTACTTGTGGCGCTGCGCGTCCTCCTTCACCGTCACCTTGTTCGCGGTGATGCGCATCGTGCCCTGGGTCACGACCACGCTCCCCTCGAAGGTGCTGGTGCGGTTGGCATCGTCGGCGGTGAGGTGGTCGGCGCCCACCACGATCTCCTTCTCGCGGTCGGCGCGCTCGGCGAGCGCGTTCGCGCACGCGAGCGCGCAGGCGAGGAGCGGGAGCACGATCGCGCGCATCAGCGGGGCGGCTTGAAAGTGGCGCGCACGTGATCGAGCTTCAACGTGCGCGCGCGGTTGTCGAGCTCGAGCGCGGAGGCGACCGCGTGGCCGGAGGCACTTTCCATGCGCACCTCGGAGCTGGTGCGGGCGATGCCGTCGTCGGGGAGGACGAGGAGCTTGTCCGTCATGAGTCGTGCGCTTTCGTTCTTCGCGTCCGCATCGCGCGTGATGACCACGTTGCCCTCGACCCACACACGCTCGCCTTTTTGCTCGAGCCGTCCGTGGTCGGCGGTGAGGGTCATCTTGGGCTGGAGGGGCTCGAAGGCTTCGAGGGTGACCGACTCGAGGAGAGCCGAATCGTCGTCGGGGTAATGTACCATTTTCCTCGCGGCCAACGTGTACAGCACGCGCCCGTCCTCGCCCAGCTTCTTCGCGTTGAAGCTCTCGACGATGAGGTCGGGATCGTGGCGCAGCGACCCGTCGGCGCGCGCCGAGGGCGCCTGCACCAGCTGGTTCAGCCAGACGGTGAGCCCGACGAGGAGCGCCAGGGCCGCGAGCGGCAGCCACGAGGTCGGGCGGAACATCGCGCGGGGCTTAGGCCGCCGGATGCGCGGCGCGCCGTCCCTGGGCTTCGAGCACCAGCTCGCAGAATTCGCGCACCGCGCCGTGCCCACCCGCCGCGCGCGTCACGTAGTGCGCCTCGGCCTTCACCGCGGCGCTCGCGTTGGCCACGGCGACGGCGAGGCCGCAGCGGCGCAGCACCGGCAGGTCGGGAAGGTCGTCGCCCATGTAGGCGCAGGCACCGGCGTCGAGCTTAAGGCGCTTGATCAGCTTCTCGAACTCCGGGAGCTTGTCCGAGCGGCCCTGCACCACGTGGTCGATCGAAAGCTCCCTCGCGCGCCGGTCGACCGCCTTGTGCGAGCGCCCGGAAAGGATCGCGGTCACCACGCCCGCCTCGCGCAGCATCTTCAGGCCGTGGCCGTCGAGGATGTTGAAGGCCTTGAACGCCTCGCCGCGCGCGCCGATGAAGACGGTGCCGTCGGTCATGACGCCGTCCACGTCGAAGATGGCGAGGCGCACGGCGCGGGCGCGGGCGCTGAGCTCGTCCATGTCACACGACCCCGGCGGCGAGGAGATCGTTGAAGGTGACCACACCCAGGAGCTTGCCGGCCGGCGTGGTCACCACGATGCGCCCGCCGACCTTCCCGGTCTGCATCATCGCCGCGGCTTCGGCGGCGAGCTTCTCCGGCGCGATCGTCTTGGGCGAGCGCGTCATGACGTCGCCCACGGGAAGGCCCTTGATCACGTCGTGCTTCTGCAGCGTGCGGCGCAGATCGCCGTCGGTGTAGATGCCGAGGAGGTTATCGTCGGGGTCGACGATGCACGTCATGCCGATGCCTTTGCTCGACATCTCGAGGATCACTTCGGGAAGCATCGCGCCGGGCGCATTCTTCGGCAGCTGCTCGCCTTTCCTCATGATGTCGGCGACGTGCACGAGGAGGCGCCTGCCGAGCGTGCCGCCCGGGTGGTGCCGCGCGAAGTCGTCGCTCTTGAAGCCGCGCGCATCGAGGAGCGCCACCGCGAGCGCGTCGCCCAGGGCGAGGGTCGCCGTGGTGCTCGCGGTGGGAGCGAGGTTCAACGGGCACGCTTCCTTCTCGACGCCGGCGTCCAGATGCACGTCGGCTTCGGTGGCCAGAGTGGAGCCCGCGCGCCCGGTGATCGCGATCACCTTCGCGCCACGCCGCTTGATGACCGGCAGCACCTTGAGGATCTCCTCGGACTCGCCCGAATAGGAGATCGCGACGACCACGTCGCCCGCGGTGATCATGCCGAGGTCGCCGTGGCTCGCTTCGCCCGGATGCATGAAGAACGCGGGCGTGCCGGTGGAAGCGAGCGTGGAGGCGATCTTGCGGCCGATGTGGCCCGACTTGCCCATGCCGGTCACGACGACGCGCCCACGGGTCTCGAGCATGAGGCGGTGCGCCTGCAGGAACGCCTCTCCGAGGCGCCCTCTCAGGGCGCGCACCGCGTCGGCCTCGATGTCGAGCACGCCGCGCGCGAGCTCGAGGAAGTGCTCCGCGTCGGCCAGCTCGTGGGGTTGTAGTAGATTCGTCATACGCGAAAGTATAAATAGATTCCATGATGCACGACGCCCTGCCGGTGGCCCTCATCCTCCTCGCCTCCGCCGTGGCCGTGGTGGTGCTGTTTCGCCAGCTCTCCATGCCGGCGATCCTCGGCTACCTCATCGTGGGTGCCATCATCGGCCCGCACGCGCTCGCCTTCGTTCCCGCGACCGAGGACCAGCGCTACCTCGCGGAGTTCGGCGTGGTGTTCCTCATGTTCTCGGTGGGCCTCGAATTCAGCCTGCCGCAGCTGAACAACATGCGCCGCACCGTGTTCGGTTTCGGCGGGGTGCAGGTGGCCTCGATCGTGGCGCTCGGCGTGGCCGCGGCGCTGGCCGCGGGGCTGTCGTGGCGCGAGGGGATCGTGGTGGGGGGCGTGCTCGCGATGTCGTCGACCGCGATCATCTCCAAGGTGCTCGCCGAGCGCATGCAGCTGCACAGCGACTACGGGCGCCAGGTGATGGGGGTCCTCCTCTTCCAGGACCTCGCGGTGATCCCGCTCCTGGTGCTGATCCCGGCGCTGGCCCTCACCAGGGGCGAGATCGCGGCGGCGATCGCGCTCGCGCTGGTCAAGGCCGCCGTGGTCCTCGCCATCGTCCTCTTCCTCGGCCAGCGGCTCATGCGCCCGCTCTTCGACCTGGTCGCGCGCCAGAAGTCTTCCGAGCTCTTCGTGCTCTTCGTGCTGCTGGTCACGCTCGGGCTCGCCTGGACCACCGAGGTGGCGGGCCTGTCGCTCACGCTGGGCGCCTTCCTCGCCGGCATGCTCATCTCCGAGACCGAGTACCGCTACCAGGTGGAGGACTACGTCAAGCCCTTCCGCGACGTGCTGCTCGGGCTCTTCTTCGTGACCATCGGCATGCTGCTCGACCTGCGCACGCTGGTGGAGCATTTCTTCGCGGTGGCGGCGGTCTTCGTGCTCATGCTCGCGGTGAAGTTCCTGGTGATCTTCGCGCTGGCGCGCCTGTTCGGGAACGCGAAGCCCACGTCGCTGCGCGCGGCGCTGGCGCTCGCGCCCGCCGGCGAGTTCGGCTTCGTGCTGCTCTCGCTCGCGCAGCGCGAGGAGGCGATGGGCCCGATGACGCTGCAGGTGGTGCTCGCCGCGGCGCTCCTCTCGATGCTGATCACGCCGCTTCTGCTGTCGCGCATGGAGCGCATCGTCCTCTACTTCGTCGAGAGCGAATGGACGCAGCGCGCCGTGGCGCTGCACGAGCTCGCGGTGAAGTCGATGGCGACCAAGGGGCACGTGATCGTGTGCGGCTATGGGAGGAGCGGCCAGGCGCTCGCGCAGTTCCTCGAGCGCGAGAAGGTGGGCGTGATCGCGCTCGATTCGGATCCGCAGCGCGTGCGCGAGGCGGCGGCAGCGGGCGATTCCGTGGTGTTCGGCGACGCGTCGCGGCGCGAGGTGCTGGTGGCCGCGGCCCTGTCGCGCGCCGTGGCGGTGGTGGTGAGCTTCGCCGACACGCCCAAGGCGCTGTCGATCCTCGCCCACGTGCGCGAGCTGCGCCCGGAGCTGCCGGTGATCGTGCGCACCTTCGACGATTCCGACGTGGCGCGGCTGAAGGAGGCGGGCGCCGCGGAGATCGTGGCCGAGGTGGTCGAAGGCTCGCTCATGCTCGCGACGCAGACCATGATGCAGCTGGGCCTGCCGCTGAACCGCGTGCTGCGCCGGCTTCGCGAGGTGCGCCAGGAGCGCTACCAGATCATGCGCGGCTTCTTTCCCGGCGCCACGGACGCCGAGGCCGCGGACAGCGAGCAGCCGCGCCTGCACACGGTCATGGTCGGCCCCAACGCCGCGTGCGTCGGCAAGACGCTGGGCGCCCTCAATCTCGCCGCCATGGACGTGCAGGTCACCGCGGTGCGCCGCAGGGGCGCGCGCGAGTTCAACCCCGCCGCGGAAACCGTCCTGCAGGCGGGCGACGTCCTGGTCCTCCTCGGCACGCAGGGCCACCTCGCCCGCGCCGAGATCCGCCTGCTGCAGGGCTAAAGGGGTCAGATTACTTTTCGGCCGGAAAAGGGGACAGATTGGATTGCGAAGGTGCGAGTCTTATCGGCCGCCCCTGTCGAACGACCCTCACTGATCTGCGCAAAGTCGCTTCGATTCCAGCGCAAAACTCGTCACCGCCCAATGCGCGGCTCTTCTCAGCGCTTTCGCGGATTGCGGCAAGCTCGGGATCCGATATGGCCACCTCGAACAAGCCGCGATAGGCCTCGCCCCTGCGTTCGGGAGTCTTTCCCAGCCGGAGATATTCGGCGTGTGGCTTCACCAATCCCGTCGGTTCTCCAGAGATGTTCTGGCGGAAACTCGACCAAAGGTATTCACCGGGATGCCGGACCATCCCAGCCCTTACCGGGTTGAGCTCGATGTAGCGCATGCAGGTGAGGAAGTAGGCCCGGGTTTCCACCAGGCTCGACTTGAACCGACCTTCGTACAAGGTGCCGGTGCGCGCGTAAGCCGAGTTTACGTAACGCGCATAGCGGCGCCCGACATCCTGCATCGCCTTCGACAGCGCCATGCGCGCGCGGCCGGTTGCGAGCAAGTGGACATGGTTCGTCATCAGGACGAACGCGTGCACATCGCAATCGTTTGCCAGGCACGCCTCGCCCAGATAACGCAGAAAGACGCCTCGGTCGTTCGCATGGAAAAACATCGGGCTGCGATTGTTGCCGCGAACAATCAAGTGTTGCGGAAGCCCGGGCAGGTCGAGGCGGTTCGAACGCGGCATTTCGATTGAACGCGAAATGCAGCGATCACGCGCACCGCAAAGACAAAAAAGAAACGGCCCGCTTGGCGGGCCGTCCAGTGAAACGGGGACTTCGCAATCTGTCCCCTTTTCGGGTCGAAAAGTAATCTGACCCCTTTAGAAGGTCATGCAGACGGTGTAGCTGGTGGCGTCGTCGATGGTTGTCATCAAGGGCGCGGCGGTGCCGAGCGCGGAGCCGTCGGCGACCACGCGCAACGAGCCGGTCGCGGTGTTGCCGTCGTCCATCTGGATGTCGAGCTGCTTGGCGAACTTGCCGAGGATGCCCGCGGAGCACACCTGGTAGGTCCCGGTCATGCCCGAGATCTGCAATTGCGCGGTGGTCGCGCTCGAAAGTCCGAGCGTGCCGCCCACGGCGTTCTTCGGCGTATAGGTCGGGTCGGTGGGATCGGTCGGTCCCGCGGCGAGGTTGGCGAGGCGCACGTGCTGCCAGAAGAGGCGCGACTCGTCGGTGTTGGTGGCGGAATTCCAGTTGCCGTTGATGACGCCGTTGCCCTGGCTGGCGGCCGGCGTGGTCGCGAGCGTGGAGCCGGTCACGTGCGTCGTGACGTTGGAATCGTCCCCCGGCAGCGACTTGAACTTGTCCTGGTAGGCATAGATGTAGGTGGGAATCACGCGGAAGTCGTTCGCGAGATTCTTCACCTTGGCGCTGTTGATCAATTCCTGGCCCTTCAGGATGCCGCCCAGGAGAAGGCCGATGATGACGAGCACGATGGCGATCTCGACGAGCGTGAATCCCGACTGCTGCGATTTCAGTTGCCTTCTCATTTGCGTTTCTCCGGGTAGTTTCCCTGACTGTGGCAAAGGTATTGCAAGCCGCGTGCCACCAGCAATAAGATATTGTTTCTTAGTATAATTCGGCTTTCGCTGGACTTCTCCAAGGGCGCGGACAGCGTCGACCTGTCCGCCGTTCCGACACCGCGTGTCGGCATTTCGACGGGCTCGATGGCCTTCTTTTCCTCCTCCTCCGCCGCGCAACGCCTCGCCGCACGCATCGCCACCCAGCGCCGCTGGGTGGTGCTCGCCATGCTGCTCGCCCTGCACGTGGCGCTCGCCGCGGCGCCCGGAAGCGAGCTGCAGCGCGTGTGGCTCCTCGTGCACTTCGGCCTCTTCCTGCTGTGGCAGCCGTTCATCGCCGCGGAGCGCGAGCTCGAGGTGTTCTCGGCCGTGCTGCTGTTCGCGATCGTCGCGGTCACCCTCTACTTCCTGGCCGGCTGGATCATCGTCGGCTGGCTCCTCGTTCTCCTCGGCATCCTCGGCGGGCGCGTCTTCACGGTGCAGGCCGCGCAGCGCAACCGCTTCTACCTGGTCGCCTTCGCTTACGTGCTCGCGATCCTTCTGCTGCGCGCCGTGCCCGCGCTGCTCCTTCCCGGCCAGGCAGTCCCCGAGCCCCTCGCGCAGTTCGGCATGGTGGTGCTGCCGCTCGTGCTCCTCCTCCTCGCCATCCTCCCCCTCGCGAGCCAGGAGAGCGAAGCGGCGCAGGTATTCGATTTCTTCTACGCGGTGCTGGTGTTCCAGCTGGGCGTGGTGCTGGTCCTGGGGTCGATCGCGGTGATGCGCTATACCGACGATCATTACTTCGCTTCGGTCGCGCTCACCGTGCTCGGATTCGGCGCCGCGCTCTTCGTGCTCGCGGTGCTGTGGAACCCGCTGCGCGGCTTCGGCGGGCTGCGCACCTATTTCTCGCGCTACCTCCTGTCGGTGGGCATGCCGTTCGAGCTCTGGATGCGCCGGGTCGCCGCGCTCGCCGAGAGCGAGCCCGATTCGCGCCGCTTCCTCGACGAGTCGTTCCGCGAAATCGCCTCTTTTCCGTGGATTCGCGGCGCGCACTGGCGCTCGCCCGACGGCGAGAGCGGCTTCGGCGTGGCCGAGGGCTTCGCCACGCGCTTCACCTACCACCAGCTCGAGGTGATCTTCCACACCGAGATCAGCCTGTCGCCCGCGCTCTTCCTGCACATGCGCCTCCTCGCGCAGGTGGTGGGCGAGTTCTACGAGGGCAAGCGGCGCGAGAGCGCGTTGCGCCACAACGCCTACCTGCAGGCGGTGCACGAGACGGGCGCGCGCCTCACCCACGACGTGAAGAACCTGCTGCAGTCGCTCTACGCCCTCACCTCGATGGCCTCGCGCGCCGATGCCGAGGGCTACGGGGAGCTGCTGCGGCGCCAGCTGCCGCAGCTCACCAAGCGCCTGCACGCGACCCTCGAGAAGCTGCGTGCCCCGGAGGTGGCCACGCGCGATCTGCCGACCCCGTCACGCACCTGGTGGGCCGACCTCGAGCGGCGCTTCGCCGATGCGGGCGTGGTGCCGAAGCCCTCGATCGAGATGGACGTCGACGTGCCCGCGGCGCTCTTCGACAGCTTCATCGAGAACGCCATCGACAACGCCCGCGCGAAACTCGCGCGCGAGCCCGAGATCGAGCTGTCGATCGTCTTCGTGTGCGACCTGCGCAAGGTCGAGCTCTCGGTATGCGACACCGGATCGCCGGTGGCCGAGGCGATCGCGCGCAAGCTCTTCCGCGAGCCCATCGACCGCGACGAGGGCCTGGGCATAGGCCTCTACCACGCGGCGCGCCAGGCGACGCTCGCCGGCTATCGCCTCGAGCTCACGCACAATCGCGCCGGCTACGTGTGCTTCACGCTGGCGCGCGAGGCCTCGGCACCGCCTTCAACGCAGCTCTGAGAGCGTCTCCTCGAGGCCTTCGCGCCAATCGGGGATGCGCACGCCCAGCGTGCGCGCGAGCCTGGCGCTGGAGAGCACCGAGTAGGCGGGGCGTCGCGCGGGCGTGGGGTAATCGTGCGTCGCGATCGCGATCACGCGAGGCGCGGCGAGCGCGCCATTCACCGCGCGCGCGCGCGCGGTGAAAATCTCCCGAGCGAAACCGCACCAGGTGACTTCGCCCGCGGCGCTCGCGTGGTAGAGGCCGCCGGCGTCCTTCGCGCGCGCGACGTCCTTCGCCTCGATCGCCCGCGCGTCGGCGCCCGTGAAGAGCTCGCGCACCGCGCGCGCCAGCTGGCGGCTCGAGGTGGGCGCGCCGCGCTGGTCGTCCACCACGCGCAGCTCCGCTTGCGTCGCCGCCAGCCGCAGCATGGTGAGCAGGAAGTTCTTGCCGCGCGCCCCGTACACCCAGCTCGTGCGCAGCGTGAGGTAGGCGCAGCCGCTCGCCTCGAGCGCGCGCTCGCCCGCGAGCTTGGTGCGTCCGTAGGCGCCCAGCGGAGCGACGGGGTCCGTTTCCACGTAGGGCCGCGTGGCGCTTCCGTCGAACACGTAGTCGGTCGAGAAGTGCACGAGGAGCGCGCCCGCGCGCTTCGCCTCCCCGGCCATGATTCCCGGCGCGACGCCGTTCACCGTGTTGGCGAGATCCTCGTCCGTCTCGGCGCGATCGACGGCGGTGTACGCGGCGGCGTTCACGATCACCGCCGGCCGCGCCTCGCGGATGCGCGCCACGATCTCGTCGGGTCGCGCCAGATCGAGCGTCGAGCGCTCGTGCGCCACGACCTCGGCGATGCCGCCCAACTCGCGCGCGACCTCGGCGCCGACCTGGCCGCCGGCGCCAGTCACCAGCACGCGGATCATGGAAAGGTTTGCGCCTGCGCGAGCGGCGTGCCGGCGGCGTCCTTGGGCTTGAGCAGCGGCGCGCCGGCGAGCGGCCATTGGACCCCGACGGCCTGATCGTTCCAGAGGAGCGTGCGCTCGTGCTCGGGCGCGTAGTAATCGGTGGTCTTGTAGACGAACTCGGCCGACTCGGAGAGGACCAGGAAGCCATGGGCGAGCCCGACCGGCACCCACATCATGCGGTGGTTCGCCTCCGACAGGCGCTCGCCGACCCACTTGCCGAAGGTGGGCGAGCCGCGGCGCAGGTCGACCACCACGTCGAACACCTCGCCCTTCACGACGCGCACGAGCTTTCCCTGGGGCTGCTTCACCTGGTAGTGCAGGCCGCGCAGCACCCCGGCACCGGAGGCCGAGTGGTTGTCCTGCACGAATTCCACGTCCTCGCCCACGAGCTTGGCGAAGGCGCGGCGATTCCAGCTCTCGAAGAAGAAACCGCGCGCGTCGCCGAACACGGCCGGCTCGACGACGATGACACCCGGGATGGCGGTGGAGATCGCTTTCAAGGCTCGCTCCTAGAACACTCGGTCCCGCAGGACCTCGAGCAGGTATTGGCCGTAGGCATTCTTCTTCATCGGGGCGGCGAGGCGCTCGAGCTGGCCCGCGTCGATGTAGCCCATGCGATAGGCGATCTCCTCGGGGCAGGCGATCTTGAGCCCCTGGCGGCGCTCGATGGTCTCGATGAAGTGCGCCGCTTCGAGGAGGCTTTCGTGCGTGCCCGTGTCGAGCCACGCGGTGCCGCGCCCCATCACCTCCACCGAGAGCGTGCCGTCCTCGAGGTAGCGGCGGTTCACGTCGGTGATCTCGAGCTCGCCGCGCGGCGAGGGCATGAGATCGCGCGCGATGTCGACGACGCGCTCGTCGTAGAAATAAAGGCCGGTCACGGCGTAGCGCGACTTGGGCGCCGCGGGCTTCTCCTCGATGGAGATGGCGCGCCCCTTCGCGTCGAACTCCACCACGCCGTAGCGCTCGGGATCCTTCACCGGGTAGGCGAACACGGTGGCGCCCTGGGAGCCGCGCGCCGCCGCCTTCAGCGATTCGGCGAGGTCGTGGCCATGGAAGATGTTGTCGCCAAGGATGAGCGCGCTGGGGCCGCCCGCGACGAAACCGCGCCCCACGATGAACGCCTGGGCGAGCCCTTCGGGACGCGCCTGCACCGCGTAGGAGATCTCGAGCCCCCACTCGCGGCCGTCGCCGAGGAGCTCCCCGAAGCGCGGCGTGTCCTGCGGAGTGGAAATCACCAGGATCTCGCGGATGCCGGCGAGCATGAGGGTTGCGAGCGGGTAGTACACCATCGGCTTGTCGTACACCGGCAGCAGCTGCTTCGAGATCACGCGCGTTGCCGGGTAGAGGCGCGTGCCCGATCCGCCCGCGAGGATGATTCCCTTGCGTTTCATTTCTGCGCGCTCCTCGCCGCGTAGTTCGTCTCGAGCCAGTCGCGGTAGGCGCCGCTCTTCACCGCGCCCACCCACGCGGCATTGTCCAGGTACCAGCGCACCGTCTTCGCGATGCCGGTCTCGAAGCTCTCGCGCGGGCTCCAGCCGAGCTCGGCGCGGATCTTGCGCGCGTCGATGGCATAGCGCCGGTCGTGGCCGGGGCGATCGGCGACCGGCGTCACCAGCGCTCGATAGCCGCCGGCGCGCGGGCGAACGGACTGCAGCGTGTCGCACAACGCGTGCACCACGTCGATGTTGCGACGCTCGGCGTTGCCGCCGACGTTGTAGGTCTCGCCCGGCCGGCCGCGCGCGAGCGCGAGGCGGATCGCCTCGCAATGGTCGCCCACGTAGAGCCAGTCGCGCACCTGGCGCCCGTCGCCGTAGACCGGCAGCGCCTTGCCTTCGAGCGCGTTGCAGATCATGAGCGGGATCAGCTTCTCGGGGAACTGGAATGGCCCGTAGTTGTTGGAGCAGTTGGTCGTCACCGCGGGAAGACCGTAAGTGTGGTGGTACGCGCGCACCAGGTGGTCGGACCCCGCCTTCGACGCCGAGTAGGGGCTGTTGGGGGCGTATGCCGTGGTCTCGGAGAACGCGGGGTCGCTTTCCCCGAGCGAGCCATAGACCTCGTCGGTGGACACGTGCAGGAAACGGAAGGCGCCCTTCTTCTCGCCGGCGAGCGCCTGCCAGTAAGCGCGCGCCGCCTCGAGGAGCTGGAAGGTGCCGACCACGTTGGTCTGCACGAATTCCGCGGGCCCTTGGATCGAGCGGTCGACGTGGCTTTCGGCGGCGAAATGCACCACCGCGCGCGGCGCATGCCCCGCGAATAAACGCTCGAGGAGATTCCGGTCGGCGATATCGCCCTTCACGAAGATATGCCGCTTGTCTCCCGCGACGCTTTGCAGGTTCGCGACATTTCCTGCGTAGGTGAGCTTGTCCAGATTGACGAAGGATCATCTCGTGCCTCTCGTGTTGTTCGATCCCGCCGGCGCTTCGCGACCACGCCTCGCGCCTGCTTTTTCCAGCTCGATCAGCTTGAGATACTTCTGGAACGTGTTGTTGCAACCGATCGCGATGTGCGCGAAGCCCGGGCCGCCGTCGAGGAAGCCCAGGCGCATCACGTAGAACTTGAGGAAGCGCGCGAGCGGGCTCGCGAGGAGCCGCCAGTAGCCCGCGCGCACTCCCTGGTGGTAGAGCGCCTCGGCGTGGAGCGTGGTGTAGCGGTTCTGTTTGACCATGTAGGTGGCGACGTCCTCGGCGGAATCATGCATCAAATCTCCATCGAGGCGACCCACCTGCGCGGTGGTGAGTACCGCCTCGTGGACCTCGTCGTTCGACCAGCTCGCGTGCGCGCGATGGAACAGGCGCACGGTCCAGTCCGGATAGCCTTCGCCGTGGGCGAGCCAGCGCCCGAGGAAGCGGTTCCTGCGCGCCATGCGATAGGCGCGATAGCGCCGGCCCGCGAGCGCGGCGCGAATCGAGGCCGCGAGCTCCTCGCTCACGCGCTCGTCGGCGTCGAGGCACAGCACCCAGTCGTTGCGCGCGATCGACACCGCGTGCTGCTTCTGGCGCCCGAAGCCGAGCCACTCCTTGCGCTCCACGCGCGCGCCGTGGCGCTCGGCGATCGCCGCCGTGTCGTCGGTGCTCCCCGAGTCGACCACCAGGATCTCGTCGGCGAACTGCGCGCTCGCCAGGCATGGGCCGATCTGCGCGCCGGCGTTGAGGGCGATGATGGCGACGGTGAGGGGGAGCTTGTCGGCGGGAATTCTCGCCACGGGGAATGGGACACTCGCGAAGGATCGTCATTTTACCCGGAGTCGTGGGATTAGAATGCGGCCATGCCCGGCCCTCGCGTTCTGTTCGTGAAGCTCTCGTCGCTGGGCGACATCGTCCACCACCTTCCCGCCGTCACCGACCTCGCGCTGCAGCGGCCGGGCGCGCGCATCTCGTGGGCCGTCGAGGACGCTTACGTGGACCTGGTCACGCTTCACCCCGCGGTCGCCGAGGCGATCCCGGTGGGGCTGCGCGGCTTGCGCCGCGCGCCGCTCGCCCCCGGCGGCTGGCGGCGCATGGCGCGCTCGCGCCGCGCCATCGCGAGCCGCGGCTGGGACTTCGTGGTCGACAGCCAGGGCCTGCTGAAGAGCGCGCTGGTGGCGCGCTTCGCGCGCGCGGCCGCGTTCGGCTTCGACGCGAAGAGCGCGCGCGAGCGCATCGCGGCGCGCTTCTACGACGTGAAGGTGCGCGTACCGCGCGAGCTGCACGCGGTGGAGCGCAATCGCCGCCTGGTGGGCGAGGTCTTCGGCTACCAGCCGCGCGGCGAAGCGCGTTACGGCCTGCTGCGCCCCGAGGCACCCCCGGCATGGGCGCCGACCGGGCGTTACGTGGTGCTCCTGCACGCCGCGAGCCACGCCGCCAAGCGCTGGCCGCGGGAGCGCTGGGTGGAGCTCGCGAAGATGCTCGGCGCCCAGGGCTACGCGGCGGTCTTTCCCGGCGGCAGCGATAAGGAGAGGGCCGAGGCGCAGCAGCTCGCCGCCCAGGTGCCCGGAGCGCTCGCCGCGCCCGCGATGTCGTTGATCGAGGCCGCGGCACTCCTCGGCCACGCCGAGGGCGTGGTGGGCGTCGACACCGGGCTCACGCATCTCGCGGTCGCCCTGGGTGTGCCTACCGTGGGCATCTATTGCGCGACCCGGCCCGAGTTGACCGGGCTGCACGGCGGCGAGAACGCGACGAACGTGGGCGCGCCGGGAGCGGCACCTTCGGTGGCCGCGGTCGCGGCCGCGATCGGGATGGGCAGCGCGGACGAATGAGGCGGCTTCTCTACGCGCTCGCGTGGGTCGTCGCCACGCCGTTCGTGATCGCGCGCCTCGCATGGCGCTCGCGGCGCCAGCCGGGCTACCGGCATCGCGTGGGCGAACGCTTCGGGCTCTACCGCTCGCGCCTGCCGGGATCCTGCATCTGGATCCACGCGGTCTCGGTCGGCGAGACCCGCGCCGCCGTGCCGCTCGTGGACGCGCTGCTGGCGCGCTACCCCGGTCACCGCATCCTCGTCACGCACATGACGCCCACCGGGCGCGCGACCAGCCGCGAGATCTTCGGCGAGCGCGTCGAGCGCGCATGGCTTCCCTATGACATGGGCTTCGCCGTGCGCCGCTTCTTCGAGCACTTCCGTCCCGAGTTCGGCATCGTCCTCGAAACCGAGATCTGGCCGCGGCTTCTCGAGGAAGCGGCGCGCCGCCAGGTCCCGGTGGTGCTCGCCAATGGGCGCCTGTCGGAGCGCTCGGCGCGCCGCTACGGATGGGTTGCGTCGCTCACGCGCTGGTCGTTCTCCAACCTGCGCGGGGTGGCGGCGCAGACCGAGGCCGACGCCGCGCGCTTCCGCGCGATCGGGGCGCGCGATCCGGTCGTGCTCGGCAACGTGAAGTTCGACCTTGCCGTGCCGGCGCAGATGGTCGAGCGCGGCGCCGGGTTCCGCGAACGTTTCGGCAAGACACGCAGCGTGTGGGTCGCGGGCAGCACGCGCGAGGGCGAGGAAGCGCTTCTCCTCGATGCGCTCGCCACCGCCACGCCCGATGCGCTCCTCGTGATCGTGCCGCGCCATCCGCAGCGCTTCGACGACGTCGCGCGCCTGGCCGAGAACCGCGGCTTGGCGCTGGCGAGGAGGAGCGCCGAGGAAATGGTGCCGCGGGACACGCGCGTCGTGATCGGCGATTCCATGGGCGAGATGTTCGCGTACTACGCCGCCGCCGACGTCGTGATCATGGGCGGAAGCCTCCTCGAATTCGGCAGCCAGAACCTGATCGAGGCGTGCGCGCTCGGCCGCCCGGTGATCGTGGGGCCGCACACCTACAATTTCTCGGAAGCCTCGAAGAGCGCCATCGCCGCCGGCGCGGCGGTGCGCGTGCGCGACGCGCGCGAGGCGCTCGCCGTCGCCGCCGCGATCAGCGCCGACCCGGCGCGGCGCGAGGCGATGGGCAGGCGCGGCCTGGAGTTCGTCGCCGCGCACCGCGGCGCGGTCGACCGGTTGATGACGTGGATCGGCGAGGTGACCTCGAAGTAGCTTCCAGGTCTCTGCTCAGGGCAGGACGAGTGCGGTTCCTCTCGGCCCCGTGCCCCCTCCTTCAGGAGCATCGGTGAAAGAGCTTGATGTGAGCAGCGCGATGTCGGGCAACCACCAAGGCGCCTCTCGAGAGGAACCGCACTCGTCCTCCCCTGTCGCAACACCCGTCGTCCACGGCGCTAAATATGTGCTCCGCTTTGATGCTCCTCGCATCGACGCCGGCCAGGGCACGGGCAGCCCATTTTCATGGGCTGCGGAGCGTAACCGCGTCGCGCATCGCCGTTCTTTTTGGCGAGTCAATTCAAGTCGCATGATGCTCGAAATCGCGGCGACAATGTCACGCCTTTTTCTCTCACGCATCTTGATGAGAAAATTCGCCCGGGTCGCACCTTTACCCGATGCCCACTGGATTGCGCGGCAGGAAAGCGAACTACGAAGAACGCTATCCCCGCGCCAGCGTCCGGTTCACTTCCTCGAGGTCCGTCTCGGTGAGCACGCCCGCCGCGGCCTTCAGCCGCAGGTTGCTCATCAGGAAGTTGTAGCGCGCCTGCTGCAGGTCGCGCCGCGTCTGGAACACCGACTGCTGCGCGTTGAGGACGTCGACGCTGGTGCGCACGCCCACGTCGCGCCCGAGGATGGTGGAATCGAGCTGGCTCTGGGTCGATGCGAGCGCCTGCTCGAGCGCACGTACCTGCGCGATGCCGCTTGTCACGTTGAGGAAGTTAACGCGCACCGCCTGGGCCACGGTGCGCTGCGTGTTGTCGAGGTCCTGCTCGGCGCGGTCGCGGTTGGCGAGCGCCTCGCGCACGCGCGACTGGATGAGGCCGCCCGAATAGATCGGCACCGACAGCGTGAAGCCGATGGAGGCGTTGTTGGAGTTGATCGACACCGGCGGCAGCGCCGAGTTGGGGTCGCTCACGCGCGCGACGCTTCCCGAGAGGTCGAGCGTGGGCAGGTGGCCGGCGCGCTGGCGCGCGATCTCCTCGCGGAAGAACTCGTAGCTCGCGCGCGCCGCGGCGATGGTGTAGCTCGAGTCCAGCGACGCCGTCACCCATGCCTCGATGTCGTTGGGCTGGGGTTCGCCCAGCTGCAGCGGCTCGCGCAGCGGCGTGAGGCCCTCGGGAAGCTTGCCGATGAGGACCTGCAGCGCGCGCCGCTTCACCTCGAGGTCGTTCTTGTCGGAAATCGTCTTGGCCACGGTCTGGTCGTAGCGCGCCTGGGCTTCCAGCGTGTCGACGATGGTCGCCGTGCCCACCTCGAAGTTGCGCTTGGCCTGGGCGAGCTGCTCGGAGATGGCGCTGTTCTGCGTATCGGAGAGCGCCACGTTGTCCTGCGCGAGGAGCACGTCGAAATACGCCTGCGCCACGCGCAGGATCAAGTCCTGCTGCGTGCCGGCGAGAGTCGCCTCGGCCTGGATCACCTGCTGCTTCGCCTGGTCGATGGCGATCCAGCTCTGCAGGCGGAAGATCGGCTGCGCGAGCGTGATCGCGTAGGTCTTGGTGGTGAAGTTGCGGTCGGGCGCGCCGTCGCGCTCGGAGTAGTTGCGGAAGACCGAGGCGCTGCCCGCGAGGAGCGGCAGGTAGGCCGATCGAGCCTGCGGCAGCTTCTCGAGGCTCGCCATGTACTGCGCGCGCGCGGACTGGTAGACGGGATCGCTCACCTGCGAGTCGCGGTAGATCGTGACGAGGTCTGCGGCGCTGGCGCGGCCGAGCGCGGCGCAGACGGCGGCGGCCAGGGCGATGCGGCGGAATTTCATTCGATGGGCCTTCGTTGGTCTTGGTGTTCTGCGGGCGAGGTCTATGACGGCGCGGGCGGGGCTTTCGGATTCGCCCTAGAAACGGAAACGCGGCGGCTCGGCCGCGTTCACCAGGGGCTTCAACATCGTCTCGAAGAGCTCCGCGTGCTGGAAGGCGCCGGCGACCGGCTGGCGCACCACGATCGCCTTCATGACGGGAGGATCGCCCAGCACGGCGAACAGCCGCCCGCCGGGCGTGAGGCGCTCGAGGAAGGCCTGCGGCAGGATCGGCGTCGAGCCGGTGAGCACGATCACGTCGAAAGCCGACTCGGCGAGCGGCGCGCGCGCGCTGTCGCCTTCCAGCAGGGTCACGTTGGCGATCGCGGCGCGGCGAAGGTTCTGCGCGGCCCGCGCGTGGAGATCGCCGTGGATCTCGCTCGTCGTCACGTGGCGCGATCGCTTCGCGAGGAGCGCGGTGAGGTAGCCCGAGCCCGTGCCCACCTCGTAGACATTCTCGTGGGAGCGGATGCCGAGCTCCTGGACGATGCGCGCCTCGACCTTCGGCTGCATCATCGCCTCCCCGTGGCCCAGCGGGATCTCGAGATCGGCGAAGGCGAGCTCGCGGTGCTCGGCCGGCACGAAGTCCTCGCGCTTGACCTGGAAGAGGAGGTCGAGCACCTCCGGATCGAGCACCTCCCAGGTGCGGATCTGCTGCTCGATCATGTTGAAGCGGGCTTGCTCGAAATTCATAAGGCGCGAGGCACGAGGCGCGAGACGCAAGAAGGTGGCAATTGTAGCAAACGGGCAGCTCTCGAAAGTTTCTCCATGTCGCGTCTCGCGCTCAATCCAGCGTCCGTTGATACCGCTTCAACGCGGCCACCGTCACCACCGCCAGGATCAGGGCGAGCGGCCAGATGTTCGGGGCCACCTCCGCAAGGGAGCTTCCCTTCAGCATGATGCCGCGCACGATGCGCAGGAAATGGGTGAGCGGAAAGACTTCGCCGAGGTACTGCGCCCACTGCGGCATGCCGCGGAACGGGAACATGAAGCCGGAGAGCAGCAGCGACGGCAGGAAGAAGAACATCGTCATCTGCATCGCCTGCATCTGCGTCTTGGCGAGCGTCGAGAAGGTGAAGCCGATGGCGAGGTTGGCGGCGATGAAGAGCACCAGCACCGTGGACAGCAGCGCCACGCTCCCCAGCATCGGCACGCCGAACAGGAACTTCGCCGCGGTGAGGATCACCACCACCTGCACGTAGCCCACCACGATGTACGGCACGATCTTGCCGAGCATCACCTCGAGCGGCTTCACCGGCGTTGCGAGGAGGTTCTCCATGGTGCCGCGCTCGCGCTCGCGCGTCATGGCGATGGAGGTCATCATGATCATCGTCATGGTGAGGACCACGCCCATGAGGCCCGGCACGATGTTGTACTGGGTGATGCCGTCGGGGTTGTAGCGGCGGTGCACGCGGATCTCGAACGGCGCGGGGCCGGCCTTGCGGCTCGCGAGCGCGCCGGTCAGGTCGTGGTCGAGGCCGCTGAGGCTCACCTCCCGCAGGGCCGCGAGCGCGTTGCTGGTGGCCGCGGGGTCGGTGGCGTCGGCTTCCACCAGCACCATCGCGTTGTCGCCGCGCTGCAGCCGGCGCGAGAAGTCCTCCGGGACCTGCAGCACGAACTGGACCTTGCCGAGGATGAGGAGCTTGTCGGCCTCGTCCACCGTCGCCGGGGTCGCGATCACCTTGAAGTAGCCGGTATTCTCGAGGGCGCGCGTGAGCGAGCGCGAGAACACGCTCGATTCGGCCGTGACCACGGCCGCCGGCAGCGCCTTCGGATCCATGTTGATCGCGTAGCCGAAGAGCACGAGCTGCATCACCGGCACGCCGATCATCATCGCGAAGGTGAGGCGGTCGCGGCGCATCTGCACGAATTCCTTCATGAGCACGGCGATGAAGCGGTGGAAGGCGAACACGGTGTTAGTGGACCGGCTGCGGGGCGGGGCGCGCGGACTCGCCCAGGCCCTGCATGAGGTGGATGAAGACGTCCTCCAGGCTCGGCGCCACTTCGCGCACCGCGACCCCCGGACGCTTGTCGAGTCCGGCCAGGGCAGCGGCGAGCGCCGTGCGGTCGATTCCGCTCACATGCAGCGCGTTGCCGAAGGGGGCCACCATCTCGACGCCGGGCTTGGCGCGGATCTCGGCGGCGAGCGCGATGAGGTTTTCCCCGTTCGTGCCTTCGATCTCCCAGGTGTTGATGCCCGCCTGGTCGATCACCTCGCGAATGGTGCCGTGGGCGAGGAGCTTCCCATAGGCGATATATGCGAGCGCGTGGCAGCGCTCCGCCTCGTCCATGTAATGCGTGCTCACCAGGACGGTGATGCCCGAATGGGCGAGCTCGTGGATATGGTCCCAGAACTCGCGCCGCGCGCCCGGGTCGACGCCCGCGGTGGGCTCGTCCAGGAGCAGCAGCTTCGGTTCGTGGATGAGGCACGCGGCCAGCGCCAGGCGCTGCTTCCATCCGCCCGAGAGCGTGCCGGAGAGCTGGTCCTTGCGCGACGCGAGGCCGAGCCGCTCCAGGGCCTCGCGCACGCGCCGCTTTCGATCCGCGATCTCGTACATGCGCGCCACGAAGTCGAGGTTCTCCTCGATCGAGAGGTCCTCGTAGAGGCTGAACTTCTGCGTCATGTAGCCCACCTCGCGCTTGATGAGCTCGGCCTCGGTGGCGATGTCGTGGCCGAGGACGACGCCGCGCCCCTCGTCGGGCGTGAGCAGCCCGCAGATCATGCGGATGGTGGTGGTCTTGCCGCTGCCGTTGGGCCCGAGGAAGCCGTAGATCGCGCCCTTCGGCACCTGCATCGTGAAATGGTCCACCACGACCTTCTTGCCGAAGCGCTTGGTGAGGCCTTCGACGTCTATGGCGAGCGCGGACAGATCACCGCTCGACGAAGGATGTGCTCCGTCCCCCGACGCCATGTCCGGCGAATGCGGCGTATTCATCGCAGCGTCACGTCCACCGGCTGGCCGGGATGCAGCTTCACCGCGTCGGCGGGAGCGGGGCGCGCCTCCACCAGGAAGACCAGCTTCGCGCGGTTGTCCTTGCTGTAGATGACGGGCGGGGTGAACTCCGCCTGCGGCGCGATGAACGAGATGCTCGCGTCGATCGGCGCGGCGCAGCCGTCGCAGGCGAGCGTCACTTTCTGCCCGACCTTCACCGCGCCCAGGCGCATCTCGGCAACGAAGAAGCGCACCTTCACGTTCGCGGGCGGCAGCAGAGTCACCACCGGCGCGCCCGCGGGCACCCACTCGCCGCGCACGAAGAGCGTGTCCGACACCGTACCAGCGACGCTTGCCGCGACCGACTTCTGCCTGAGCTTCCATTCGGCCTGCGCGAGGGCTTCGCGGGAAGCGGCGGCTTCGGCCTCGGCGGCGCGGATCTCGTCGGGGCGGCTGCCGGCGCGCATCGTCGCGAGGTCGTTCTGCAGCTCGACCACCTTGCCGAGATCGCGGTCGCGCGCGGCCTTGGCCTCGTCGGCGCGGCTCTGGCTCACGAAGCCCTTGGTGACGAGGTCGAGCTGGCGGCGCCAGTCCTTGTCGGAGTTCGCGGCCATCGCCTCGGCCTGCGCGAGCTGCGCGCGCACCGCGTCGATCTCGGTCGTGCGCTTGCCCTTCCTCAGGTCCTCGACCTGCGCCGCGGCCTTGCGCATGCGCTCCTGCGCCTCGCGGCGCGCGGCGTCCTCGCTCTCCGCCTCGAGAGCGAAGAGCGGCGTGCCGGCCTCGACGCTGCGCCCGCGCGCGGTGTCGAGAGAGACCAGCGTGCCGGCGAAAGGTGCAGCCACGCGCACGTATTCGCCCTCGACGTAGCCCTGCAACGTAGGCGGGGTGGAGTTGCCGCATGCGGACAGCGCCAGAGCGACGGCGGCGAGCCACAGCCTGCGTTTCATGTCTTCCCCCGGGGGGTTTTTCTTCGTGGCGGTGATTTCCGCGGCCGCGGCGGCGTTTGCGAGATCGCCCCGAGAGCCAGCTCGATGCGTTGCTCGATGCCCGCGTCGGTGAGGAAAGAGGCCTCGACGGCGGCGGCCGTCGGCCGCGCCAGCGCGCCGCTTTCCAGCAGCGCCCCGCCGACGAGGATTGGCATGACGAGGGCCCCGCCGCACAATCCGATGGCCTGCGCAACCGGCACGGCGATGAGGCGCCCCTGGTTTTGGCCCTCGACGATCAGCTTGCCGAGGACCGCGATATGCCGGGGCATGTTTTCGCGCAGGAATTCGCGCGCGCATTGCTCGCCGGAAAGCGCGTCGGTGAACACGCGCGCGAGGAAAGGCCGGTTGTCGCGCGCGAAGCGGCCCAGGACCTGGAAGGCCCTGCGCAAGTTGGCGACGGGCTCGGCGTCGCGCCCGGCTTCCAGCGTGAGGGTGGAGAACATCTCCTCGTAGGCCTGCTGCATGAGCGCGCGCAGGAATGCCTCGCGCGACTTGAAGTGGTAGTGGAACATGCCGAGGTTCACGCCGGCCGCGTCGGCCACTTCGCGAAGGGACATCGCGCCGCAGCCGCGCGCCGGGAAAAGTCGGCGCCCCGCGGCGAGCAGGGCCTGGTCGAGATTTCTGGAAGGGCGCGGCGGCATGGGGCGTAACTATACGACTGTATAGTTACGCTGTCAAGCCCCCTTCGCGGCTATACTGTTGGCTCGAACGCAGGGGTCTGGCGGCTTTCCCGCCAGTGAGATACACCCTCTGAACCTGATCCGGGTCATGCCGGCGTAGGGAGCGTGAGATGCCCATCCCATTCGCGCCCCTGCCGCTGTCCGCTCGCGATCGCGCAGACGACAGGAGCCGCCATGAACGCCCATCCGAAATTCATCGCCACCACGGCCCACGTGGACGAGCGCGCCGTTGAGCCCTTGCCGAGCTCGCGCAAGGTCTACGTCGAAGGCACGCGCCCCGGTGTGCGCGTTCCCATGCGCGAGATCTCGCAATCGGAAACGCCCGCGGCATTCGGCGCCGAGTCGAATCCACCGGTGTACGTCTACGACACGAGCGGGCCCTACACGGACCCCGCCGCGAAGATCGACGTGCGCTCGGGCCTGGCGGCGCTGCGTGCCGCATGGATCGAGGCGCGCGGCGACACCGAGCTCCTCGACGGACCCAGCTCTCGCTTCGGGCGCGAACGACTCGCCGACCCGAAGCTCGGGGAGCTGCGCTTCGAGCTGAAGCGCACGCCGCGCCGCGCGAAGGCCGGCGCCAACGTCTCGCAGATGCACTACGCGCGCACCGGCCTCGTCACTCCCGAGATGGAATTCATCGCGATCCGCGAGAACCTGCGCCGCCGCGAGTACCTGGAGGGGCTGCGCGCCTCGGGTCCGATGGGCGGGAAGCTCGCCGACCACATGGGCCGCCAGCATCGCGGCGAATCCTTCGGGGCGTCGATCCCGGCGGAGGTGACCCCGGAATTCGTGCGCGACGAGGTGGCCCGCGGCCGCGCCATCATCCCGGCGAACATCAACCATCCGGAAACCGAGCCGATGGTGATCGGGCGCAACTTCCTGGTGAAGATCAACGCCAACATCGGCAACTCCGCGCTCGGCTCCTCGATCGCCGAGGAGGTCGACAAGATGACGTGGGCGATCCGCTGGGGCGGGGACACGGTGATGGACCTTTCGACCGGCAAGCACATCCACGAGACGCGCGAGTGGATCATCCGCAATTCGCCGGTGCCGATCGGCACCGTGCCGATCTACCAGGCGCTCGAGAAGGTCGACGGCAAGGCGGAGGAGCTCACCTGGGAGATCTATCGGGACACTCTGATCGAGCAAGCCGAACAGGGCGTGGACTATTTCACCATCCACGCGGGCGTGCGCCTGCCGTACATCCCGATGACCGCCAACCGCATGACCGGCATCGTTTCGCGTGGCGGCTCGATCATGGCCAAGTGGTGCCTCGCGCACCACAAGGAAAGCTTCCTCTACGAGCGCTTCGCGGAGATCTGCGAAATCATGGCGGCCTACGATGTGTCGTTCTCGCTCGGCGACGGCCTTCGTCCCGGCTCGATCTTCGACGCCAACGACGAGGCGCAGATCGCCGAGCTGAAGACGCTGGGCGAGCTCACGCTGAAGGCGTGGAAACGCGACGTGCAGGTGATGATCGAGGGTCCCGGCCACGTGCCGATGCAGCTCATCAAGGAGAACATGGACCTCGAGCTCGAGCATTGCCACGAGGCGCCGTTCTACACGCTGGGCCCGCTCACCACCGACATCGCGCCGGGCTACGACCACATCACCAGTGGCATCGGAGCCGCGCAGATCGGCTGGTACGGCACCGCGATGCTCTGCTACGTGACGCCCAAGGAGCACCTGGGGCTGCCCGACAAGGAAGACGTGAAGGACGGCATCATCACGTACAAGATCGCGGCCCACGCGGCCGACCTCGCCAAGGGCCATCCCGGCGCGCAGATCCGCGACAACGCGCTATCGAAGGCGAGATTCGAATTCCGCTGGGATGACCAGTTCAATCTCGGCCTCGATCCCGACAAGGCGCGCGAGTTCCACGACGAGACGCTGCCCCAGGAAGGCGCCAAGCTCGCGCACTTCTGCTCCATGTGCGGCCCGCATTTCTGCTCGATGAAGATCACCCAGGACGTGCGCGAATACGCCGCCAAGCTCGGCGTCTCCGACGAGGAGGCGTTGCAGAAGGCGATGGAGGTGAAGTCGATCGAGTTCGTGAAGCAGGGCGCCGAGATCTACAGCAAGGCCTAGGCGCGCAAATAGTCCGCGACGATGCGCGTGCGCATCGTCGCATCGGGTAGCGGCCCCGCCATGGCGCGCATGTTCTCGCGCAGATGCGCGAGCTTCGAGGTCGCGGGAATGGCGCAGGTCGCGGCCGGCTGCGAGAGCACGAACTTGAGGAAGCCCCCGGCCCACGTCGAGCAACCGAGCTCGGCGCCCCAGCCCGGCAGCGGCTTCGCGGTCTTCGCGCCGAACAGCTCCCCGCCGTCGAACGGGCGATTGACGATCACCGCGATGCCGCGATCGGCGGCGACGGCGAACAGGGGCTCGGCGCTTCGATCGTTCACGTTGTAGGTGAACTGCACGAAATCGATCTTCTCCTCGCGCATGATCTTCTCGGCGAGGTCGTGGCGCCGCCCGTGGGACGTGGTGACCCCGATGTAGCGCACGCGGCCCTCGTCCTTCATCCGGCGCAGTGTCGCGAGGTGCGTCTCCCAGTCGAGGAGGTTGTGCACCTGCAGCAGGTCGAAGCGCTTCACGCGCCAGAGCGCGCGCGAATTCTCGAGCTGCCGGCGCCCCGCCAGCGCTCCCACGGTCCAGACCTTGCTCGCGGAAAAAAGGCGCGCGGCGTTGGCCGGCATCGCCGCGCCGATGGTTTCCTCGGACGCCCCGTACATCGGCGAGGAATCGACGAGGCGCCCACCCAGGTCGAAGAATTCGCGCAGGATCTCGCCGCGTGCGCGGCGCTGCCCCGCGTCGGAAACGTCGAATGTGAGCCAGGTGCCCAGGCCCAGCGGCGCCAAGCGCTCGCCGCTCGATCGAATGGCGCGCTCGATACCGGCTCCCTCGGCGCCGACGGGAGGCGCCAGCGCGGAGAATCCCGCGGCTAGGAACCCCAATGCGCGACGCCGGTCCATGAGTGCTCACCTCCTCCGCATAAACCCGTAGACTACCGCCCGATGGATCCACATTCCCTGCTGAACGCGGTCATTCTTGGAGTGGTGGAAGGGCTCACCGAGTTCCTTCCGGTGTCGTCCACCGGCCACCTCATCATCGTCTCCGACCTCCTCGGGCTGAACGACGAGAAGGGCAAGGTCTTCGACATCGTCATTCAGCTGGGTGCGATCCTGGCGGTCTGCTGGGAATTCCGCGCTCGCTTCGCGCGGGCGTTGGCCGGCGTCGCGAGCGACCCGGTGCAGCAGCGCTTCGCGCTGAACCTCTTCGTCGCTTTCCTGCCCGCGGCGATCGTGGGCCTCGCCTTCCAGAGGCAGATCAAGGCGTTTCTCTTCAACCCGGTAAGCGTGGCCATGGCCCTCATCGTCGGAGCGCTCGTGATCTTCGCGGTGGAGCGCTGGTACCGGCGCCACGGCGCAGCGCGCGTGCTGAGCGTCGACGACATGACCTGGAAGGACGCGCTCAAGGTGGGGCTCGCGCAATGCTTCTCGCTCATCCCGGGCACGTCGCGATCGGGCGCGACGATCATGGGCGGGATGATGTTCGGTCTCTCGCGCCAGGTGGCCACCGAGTTTTCCTTCTTCCTCGCGGTGCCGATCATGTTCGCGGCGACCGGCTACCAGCTGGTGAAGTACCGCGAGCTTCTCTCGGGCGACGACCTGGCGCCCTTCGCCGTGGGGTTCGTGGTGAGCTTCGTGTTCGCGCTCCTCGCCGTGAAGGCCTTGATCCGCTTCGTGGCGAGCCACGACTTCAACGCGTTCGCGTGGTATCGGATCGCGCTCGGCCTCGTGGTGCTCGCTTACTTCGCCGGCTAGGGCGCTCGCCCGCTACTTCGGCGGCACCACGATCGGCGAGCGGCGCCCGACGCACTTCTCGAGGATGTCCATCTCCTCGTCGGTATGGGTCTCGAAGAGCGCGGGCCGGAAGCGCGTGCCGTCCTTGGCATCGCGCCCGACGAGGCGCGGCACGTGATTGCCGGAGGTCACGATCTCGCGGTCGCGAGGATCGCCCGCCGCTGTCAGCTCGACGCTTCCCCAGCAGGTGCAGAAATAGGTGCCGTCGCCGCGCGTCTCGCAGTAGACGCCGGTGCCGCGGATTCCCGCGGTCACGTTCTGCGCGTGGATCTGGCGCGGCTTCCCCGCGCCGAACACCGCGCCCAGCGCTCCGGTGACGAGGCGCAGGAAGCCGCCGAGCGCCTCGTACTTGTCGATGTGCATCTCGCTTCGCGAGCGCAGCATGAACGCGTCGTCGCCGATCACGAACACGAAATGCCCGTCGGAGCCGGTGGCGATGCGGTCGCCGGGAAGGATCTCGGACTTGTAGGTCGCCACGCGCCCGTTGATGGTGACCTTGCCACGCAGGTCGTGGACCTGGTCGGGGGCGGCGAAGGCCTCGAGCGGGAGGATGATGCCCCCGGCGCCCGCGGCCGCGGCGCGCAGGAAGGAGCGGCGCCCGAGGCGCTCGCCGAGGTAGGGTCCTGCGGGGGATCTCACGCCCATCACGTTCTCCGCGCTGGAATGTCGGTGATTGGACGAGCGGCTCCCCCCGACCTTACGCGAGCGCCGCCTCCGTCGTGTAGCGCTTGATGAGCGCCAGCAGCTGCTCTTCCTGGTAGGGCTTGCCCATGTACTCGTTCACGCCCAGCTCGAGCGCGTGGTTGCGGTGCTTGTCCGCGGTGCGCGAGGTGATCATGATGATCGGGATGCCGCGCGTCGCCTCGTCGGCGCGCACGTTGCGCGCGAATTCGAAGCCGTCCATGCGCGGCATCTCCACGTCGAGCAGGATGCAGTCGGGGCGCAGGTCCTGCAGCTGCTGCAGCGCGTCGACGCCGTCCTTGGCGGTCGCTACCTCGTAGCCTTCGCGGGTGAGCATGCGCCCGGTGATCTTGCGCACCGTGAGCGAGTCGTCGACCACCATGACGAGCGGGTTGCCGGACTTGGCGTCCATCATGAGCGGAGTTTCCTGAACCATGGGGCGCGGCACCGCGACCTCGGTCGCAGGCGCCTCGCGATGCACCAGCTGCACCGGGTTCAGGATCAGCACCACCTGCCCGTTGCCGAGCACGGTCGCGCCGGCGATGCCGGCGAGGCGCGACAGTTGCGGGCCGATGGTCTTCACCACCACCTCGCGGTTGCCGATGATCTCGTCCACGCGGATCGCCGCGCGCTGCAGGCCGCTTTTCAGCAGCAGCACCGGGATCTGGCGAAGCGGGGTCGGCGTGTCGACTTCGCCCAGCAGCGGCAGCAGCGAGCGCAGCGGATAGCGGTTGTCCTTCCAGGCGATCTCGCCCTTGGCGGCGAGCTCGGCGTAGGGCTGCGCCTTGAATTCCTGCACCTGCTCGATCATCACCGAGGGCACCGCGTAGGTCATCGCGCCGGCGCGCAGCATCACCGCCTGCGTCACGGCGAGGGTGAGCGGAAGCGTGATGGTGAAGGTCGTGCCGCGCCCCGCCGCCGAGGCGATCTCGACGCGCCCGCCCAGGGAGGTGATCTCGTTCTTTACCACGTCCATGCCGACGCCGCGTCCGGCGATCTGGCTCACCTCGGTCGCGGTCGAGAACCCCGACATGAAGATGAATTGCGCGAGCTGCGTTTCGGGAAGCTCGACGTCGGGCGCCAGAAGCCCCGACGCGACCGCCTTTTCGCGGATGCGCGGGAAGTTGAGGCCGGCGCCGTCGTCGGCCACGGTGAGCACGACTTCGTTGCCGCGCTGCACCGCATCGATCGAGATCTCGCCGATCTCGGGCTTGCCCGCGGCGAGGCGCGCATCGGGCTTTTCGAGCCCGTGGGCGATCGCGTTCCTCAGCAGGTGCTCGAAGGGCGCGGTGATCTTCTCCAGCACCGAGCGGTCGAGCTCGGTGCGCGTGCCCTTCAGCTCGAGGTTGGCCTTCTTGTCGAGTTCCTTGGCGGTCTGGCGCACGATGCGGTAGAAGCGGTCGGCGAGGTTGCCGAGGGGCACCAGGCGCACGCCCATGAGGCCCTGCTGCAATTCGCGGTTCAAGCGAGCCTGCGCGTGGATCGCGAGCTCGGTCTCGTCGATGTTCTTCTGCAGGCCCTGGTGGACCGTGATCACGTCCGAGAGGGACTCGGCGAGGAAGCGCGCGAGCTCCTGCATGCGCGTGAAGCGGTCGAATTCCAGCGGGTCGAAGGTGGTGCCGAGCTCCTCCTGCTCCTTCAAGCGGCTTTGCATCGTGCCTTCGGAGGCGATCTCGATCTCGCGGACCTGCGCGCGCATGCGCGCGATGTTGTCGGTGAGGTCGTTCAACGCGCGCTTGAACGCGGCCATCTCGCCTTCGATGCGCGAGCGCGCGATGGAAAGCTCGCCCGCCTCGTTCACGAAGCGGTCGATCATGTCGGCGTTCACGCGCAGCAGCGCCGCGCGGCTCTCGCGCAGCTCCGGAGGCGTCGCGTCGCGGCTCGCCACTTCCTGTGCCGCGGCCGCCATCACCGCGATGGCGCCGGGCTTGTCCTTCTGCTGCTCGAAGAGCGCCGACACCGGCACCGCGAGGGGCTCGGCCTCGATGATGTCCTCGCCCCGCGCGAGGCGTTCGAGCGAGAGCGAGAAACGGTCGACGCGTTCCTCGATTTCCTCGAAGCCCTTCGGCGGCGGCGATTCGATCGCGTCGAGGGTGGCGATGCGCTCCTCGAGCACGTGGGCGAGCTCGCCCAGGCGCATGAGGCCGGTCATGCGCGCGCTGCCCTTCAGCGTGTGCAGGTGGCGCCCGAGCTCCGCGGCGCTCGCGTGGTCGGCGGGCGCGAGCTTCCAGCGGCGCACGCCTTCGCTCACCGCCGGGAGGATCTCGCGCGCTTCCTCGAGGAACACCGGCAGCAGGTCGCGATCGACGTCGTCCTTGATCTTGCGCTGTTCCTTGCCGGCCTCGAAGGGCTTCGCCGCTTCGTCACCGGGCGCTTCGGCGCCGGCCTCGGGCGTGGACGATGCGCTCATCGGCGTGGCGGAGGCCACGACGGCAGGCTCCGGTGCGACGACCTGGGGCGCTTCCTGCCTCGCGGGCGGTTGCGGCGCGTCGCGCAGGAAGGCCGGCATCTTGATATGGGTGCCTTCGCCCGTCTTGCGGGCGGCACGCAGGCCCTCGCGCAGCTCGCCCAACTCGGCGATCACGTCGTCGCGCGGGTAGGGCATGGCGTTGCCGCGGATCGACTGCACCATCGCCGTCAACGCGTCGACCGCGCGGCGCGTGGCCCGCAGGCGACGCGCGTCGAATTCCGGCGGCAGCTCCATGGCCTCCTGCAGCCATTTCTCGAGCGCATACGAAGCGTCGGCGATGGCCTCGAAGCCGGTGGTGCGCGAGCTGCTCGCGAGCGTGTGCGCGGCGCGCATGAAATCGGCGCCCACGGGATGCAGGGTATCGGCCTCGATCCGCGCCATCTCCGCCTCGAGCGCGGCGACGTGCTGCTCGGCCTCGCCCACATAGATGGCGAAGAGCGTGCGCGACACGGATATCGAGCCGATCTGGATCTCCGCGTCTTCCTCGATCGCCGCGAGGGACTCCTCGACCGACGCGGCAGGAAGCTGCGTAGCCGGTGGCGGGGCGGCGACTTCGGCGTCGCTCGCGCCGAGGTCGAGCGATTCGAATTCGAACACGGGCTCCACGGCAGGCGGGGCGCTCGCCACGGGCTCCTGCGGCGGCGCGCTTGCGAGCGCGGCGAAGTCGAGCTCTTCGGCGGGCGCGGCTTCGGCGACGGGCCCGGCGATCGCCGGCGCCGCGGCCGCCGGCGCTTCCTCGGCGGCCGGCATCTCCTCGACGGGCGCGATCTCGACGGGCGCGATCTCGACCGGCGCGATCTCGACCGGCGGCGACGGTTGCGCGACCTCGTGGTCGCTCTTCAGCGCGTCGGCTTCGCGCGCGATCTCGGCCCCATCGATGGCGGCGGCCGAATCGTCCTGCAGCTCGCCAACCCAACGCAAGAACGACTCACGCGCGAGGTCGATGAAGGCGGCGAGCGGCGCGCTCGCGGCCTTCTCGTCCTTCAGCCACTTGTTCAGCACCTGCTCGCACTGCCACGCGACCTCGCCCAGCTCCATGAGGCCGACCATGCGCCCGCTTCCCTTCAGCGTGTGGAAGCCGCGGCGAATGGTGGTGAGCGATTCGCGGTCATGCGGGGAGGCTTGGAGGGTTTCGACGCCGGCGGCGATCGTATCGACCACTTCGCGCGCCTCCTCGAGGAAGATCTCGAGCAGCTCCTTGTCGACCTGCGCGCCGGGCGCGTCGACCAGCTGCACCATCTGCGCTGTGGGCGTGTCGGGCGCCTTGTCGGGCGCGAGCTCCTGGATCGCCTGGAATACGCCGGTCTGCTGGGGGTTCAAGGCTCCCTGGATCGCCTGCAGCGCGGCTTCGCTCTGCCTGGAGACCGCCGAGTCGGACACCACCGCGGCGTCGCGCTTGAGGTCGTCCACGGCGCGCTCCAGCCTTTCGCGCGTGGCGTCGGCGGGCTTGTCCTTCCAGTCCTCGTAAAGCGCCTGGACCTTCTGCTTCTGCACATCGATGTCGAGCGGCGACACGGTGCCGGTGCGGCGCACCGCGCTCTCGACGCCGGCGGCGGCGGGCTCGACCAGGCCGAAGCGCAGGAGCGCGGGCATCAGCACCTCGCGCGGCGCGACCGCGCCTTGCTGCAGCGCCGTGATGTACAGGCCCAGGGCCGAGAGCCCGTCGGCGACCATCTCGGCCGCCTCGCCGCTGCCGTCGACCGAACCTTCGGCGAACTGCTGCACGCGCGCCATCACCGCGGCGTTGAGCGACGCGGCGTCGTGCAGCTCCATGATCATGAGCGCGCCCTGCACCTGCGCGAACTGCGCGGGCAGGCTCGCGAGCTCGCCGCGCCGCCCGGCATCGCGGAAGAACGCGTCGAGCGCCTGCTCGATGTTCTGCAGGTTGACCTGCACTTCCTGGCCGACCTGGAAGATGAGGAGCTTTTCCTGCGCGCGGCGCGTCATCTCGTCGAGGAGCCCGCCCTCGATCGCATCCATGGGCGGCAGCGCCTCGCCGGCCATCGCGCTTCTCAGGCGCTCGGTGACGGTCTTCGCCTGGCGCGTGAAATCGGCACCGAGCTTGAAATAGTTCTCCAGGGCCGACTCGAGGAAGAGCATCGCGGTGGCGACTTCGAGCGACTGCGCCTCCGAAGGCGGAATGGCGCGCGCGCGCAAGCCCGGCGCGACCTCGGTGAGGCGCTGCAGCACGCCGTGGATGTCGCGATTGGGCAGGCGCCCGGCGCGCTCCGCGAGCATCGCGGCCTGCTTGCCGAACGGCTCCAGCGCGGCGCGATTGCCCGAGGTGTACTTGAGCCAGGTGTCCTTCTGCTGCGCGGTGAGATCGCGCACCTCGCGCACCAGCGCGCCCAACGCCTCGTCGTCGTCCGAGGGGCGAATGCCGCGGTCGGGCACCTCGATCAGCTGCTCGAGGCGGTAGGTCTGCTTGAGCAGGCCGATTCGCTCCGACACCGCGGCGGAACGGCCCACGGCGAGGAGCAGATCGCGGAAGAGCCGCTCGGGCACCTTGCCCGCGCCCTCGATCAGCTGCTTCACCTGCTGGTCGAGCTTGGCGAAGAGCGGTTTCACCGACGCGGAATACTCGAGGCCGCCGAACACGAGGCCGTCGAAGAAGGCCGCGGCCGCGGTCCAGAACGCGCGGTTCTGCGTGGCCGCCTGGAGCGACTCTATCGCGGCGACTGCCGCATGCATCTGGCGCAGCGCCTCGGGCATGTCCGCGCCCTTCAGCACGCGCAGGATGCCCTGCTGGTACTGGGCGCGCTGCAGGCCGAGCGCCTTGGCGAGAACCGTGTCGTCGAGCCTCGTCGCGCCCGCCACCGCCGGCAGCTGCGCGCCGAGGTTCGGATAGAAGAGGTCGCCCTCGTTGGCGTCGTTCTGACCGCGCGCGCGGTTGAGCTCCAGGTACGGGGCGAGCAGGCGCATCGGGTGGTCGGCCTGCCCGCCGATGAGCGTGTCGAGATACGCGGAGAGCGCCGAGATGCCCTTCTTCGCGGCAGCGACCGCCGCGGGAAGGCGCACCGCGTCCTCGGTTTCGAGGAACGAGATGAGCTTCTCGAGCTCCTCGTTGAAGCGCGTGGCCGCGCCGAGCCCCACCATCGCGAGCGCCCCCGTGGCCTGGTGCAGGTGCGTGAGGATGTACTTCACCGGGGCGCGGTCGGCGGCGTGGGCCGCGAGCTTGTCGAGGTTCTCGCGCGCCTGGTTCAGCGAGTGGTCGATCTCGGTCTTGACCCACGTGAGGGGTCCCAGGTCGAAATCGTTGACGGGGTTCGCAGCCATGTTCGCTCTCTTCGCCTTGGTCCGCGCGCCTTAGAGTTTGAAGCCCGACACCGAGCTCTTCAGCTCCTGCGCCACCGCGGCGAGGTCGCGGATCGATCCCGCGGCCTGCTGCGTGCCGCGCGTCGTCTGGCGGGTGATCTCGAGGATGTCCTGCATGTTCTGCGCGACCTTGTTGGTCGCGTTCGCCTGCGTGTGCGTGGCCTTCGAGATCTGCTCGATCAGCTGCGCGAGGTTCTTGGTCACGAAGTCGATCTCCGAGAGCGCCTGGCCCGCCGCGTCGGAGAGCTTCGCGCCCTCGACCACGCCGGTGGTGGACTTCTCCATGGCCGCCACCGCGTCCTGGGTGTCCGCCTGAATCGTCTTCACGATGGCGCCGATCTGCTTGGTCGCCTCGCCGGAGCGCTCCGCGAGGCGCTGCACCTCCTCTGCTACCACCGAGAAGCCGCGCCCCGCTTCACCCGCGGATGCCGCCTGGATCGCCGCGTTCAAGGCGAGCACGTTGGTCTGCTCCGTGATGTCGGAGATGAGCTCGACGATCTCGCCGATCTCCTGCGAGCTCTCGCCGAGGCGCTTGATGCGCTTGGACGTCTCCTGGATCTGCTCGCGGATGTCGTTCATGCCGGAGATCGAGTTCTGCACCGCCGCGCGGCCCTTGTCGGCGGCCGCGAGCGAGCGCTGCGCCGCCTGCGCCGTCTTCTGCGTCACCTGGATCGCCGCGTTGTTCACGCCCGCGACCAGGGTGCGAAGCTCGTCGATGGTGTAGTTCATCGAGTCGGCGATGGCACCCGTGATGTCCTCGGTCACCTGCGCGCGGATGGTCAAGTCGCCGTCGGCGAGGTCGCCCATCTCGTTCAGCAGCCTCAGAATGGCCTCCTGGTTCCTGCGGTTCTCGTTCTCGGCCTCGGCCGCGCTGCGCCGCGAGTCGGCGAGGAACACCATCGCCATCAGCGCGAGCACCGCCACCAGCAGCACGGCGAGGACCAGCACTGCGGTCAGCGTCCAGCCCGTGCCTTCGGCCTGCATGCCTTCCTGCAGTGCGCGCACCGCCGACTGCAGCTGCTCGCTCGCGGCGACCAGCTGCGCGCCGGCCTGGCGCGCCGAGACGAGCTTCTGCAGCTCTCGCAGGATCGGGCTCGCGTTCTGCTCGAAGGCGATGAAGGTCTTCTTCAGCTCGGCCAGCTTGGCGCGCGCCTCGGTGTCGCGCAGCGCGCTCATGCCCATCTGCTCGCTGCCCGCCTCGAGCGCCTGGATCAGGCCTCGCAGGTCGTTGGTGTCCTTGCCGATGAGGAAGGGGACTTCCGGATCGATGATCTCGGAGCCGAGGATCTCGGCCGCGCCGCGCCCGAGGCGCTCGGAGAGGAACGTGATGCGGTTGGCGCGCAGCACCTGGCTCGGCGCCGATCCCGACTGCGTCATGAGCCCGGTCAATTCCTGGCTCTGCGTGGCCATCTCCTCGGCGCCCACGCGGATCTGCGCGATGTTCTGCGCCAGGGCCACGAGGTCCTTCTGCGCCGAAAGGATGGCGCCCGCGGCCTTCGTGCTTTCCGGCCAGCGTTTCTCCAGATCCTCGATGCGGCTGCGGGTCTCGTCGTTGGTCGCGGCGCTGTCGACCTTCACGCCGAGCGCGAAGCCGCCGTTGCGCAGGGTGTTGAGGTAGTCGGCGAATTGCTCGCGGCTGTCGGCGAGCTGCGGGAACGCGGCCTGCTGGCCGCGCGCCGCGAGCCCCGCCGCCTTGGCCAGACGCTGGGTGTGGAACTGCATCTGCGAGGCGATGGAGATGTGCGTCGCCTTCTGCGTTCGCGTGATGGTGTCGTACGCGACCATGAGGCCGGTGGCGATGAAAAGGAGCGCCGCCAGGGTGGCGAGGATCTTCATCTGCGAGATGAAGGGCTTGTCCCCGATGAAGGGCGCGCGGAATTCCGCGAGGCGCGAGACGCTTTCCTTGGCCTTGGGCTTCTTGGCCGGCGCCGCGGTCGCCTTGTTGGTGCCGGGCCGCGTGGCGGGACCGGCACCGGCCGGAATGTTGGTGAGCGTCGAGGCCTGGCCCGCCGCGCCGGGGCGCGCAGGCAACGGCTTCTTTTTTTCGCCGCCCGTGATGCGCTTCAACCAGTCCGCGAACGAGGATTTCGGTTTCATCGTCTGTGCTTTCGCCATTTGCTCTTCTCTCCTACGCGCCTACTTCCAGGAACCGCTGCTCGCGAACGAGCGCGGTCAAATCGAGCTCGAGCCAGCGTGTGCCGCCGGCGTCGGTGTATGAGCCGGCGACCCATGGGGGCGCGTCGGCGGGCCGTCCCGCGGCCGTGAATTGTTCCGGGTTGCGAAGACCCAGCATGCGCGACACGAGGAGCCCCGCGCCGCCGACCAGGCGGTCCGAGACGAGGATCACGCGCCGCTCCATTCCAGGGGCGATCGCATCGCCTCCCTGGAAGGCGGAGAAGTCGAGGACGCTATAGAGGTTGCCGCGGATGTTGGCGACGCCGCGGAACCACGAATGGGTGAGCGGCACCGCCACCGTGGGCGGCACAGGGATCACTTCGTTCACCTGGTGCAGCGACACGAACCAGTTCTCGGCGCCGACCTGGAACCCGAGCCGGGACGCGAGCGCGGCACGCGAGGACGCGGTGCGGATGCGCTCGGCGACCGAAAGCTGGAACTCGCGAAGTCCGGTGCGTCGTGCCATGGGCTCTTAGCTCAGCGCCTTGATCTTCTCGAGGAGATCGCTCTCCGAGAGGGGCTTGGTCACGTAATCCTTGGCGCCCTGGCGCAGCCCCCAGATCTTGTCGGTCTCCTGGTCCTTGGTGGTGCAGATGATGACCGGAATGTGCTTGGTCTTCTCCTCGCGCGTGATGGCGCGCGTGGCCTGGAAGCCGTTCAGCCCCGGCATCACGACGTCCATGAGGATGAGGTCGGGCAGCTCGCTCTTGGAGCGCTCGATGGCGGCCTCGCCGCTATCGACCAGCAGGACCTCGTAGCCGCGCTTCTTCAGCACGCCTTCCATGAACGCGCGCTCGGTGGGCGAATCGTCCACCACCATGATTTTCTTGATCGTCATCGTCGTCGCTCTCTTCGCGTCTTGGAATTGGTTGTCAGGCGGGACTGCGCTGGGCGAGATGCGATTCGACGGCTCGCAGCAGGCTTTCCTTGGTGAAGGGCTTGGTGAGGTATTCGTCGGAGCCCACCATGCGGCCGCGCGCGCGGTCGAAGAGGCTGTCCTTCGACGAAAGCATGATCACCGGCGTCGACCCGTGCTTGCCGCTCTTCTTGATGAGGGCGCACGTCTGGTAGCCGTCCAGACGCGGCATCATGATGTCCACGAAGATGAGGTCGGGCTGGTGGTCGGCGATCTTGGCGAGCGCGTCGAAGCCGTTCTCCGCGAGGATGACCTGGCAGCCGGCCTGCATGAGGAATATCTCCGCGCTGCGCCGGATGGTGTTGCTGTCATCGATGACCATCACGCGTACGCCCGTGAGGTTCTTGGAGTCCGCCACACTTCCCTCGATTCAAATTGTCCGGCTGCTTCGGGGAAGGCGAGAGCCGTCTCGACCACGACGGGCAGTCCCGGGCCGCTCGCGGCCCGCACCCCTCCCTGTGTACCTCGCAGCCGCGTTTTACGCGATCTTCAGATTATTCCTTTTATTCAACCAAAACAACCGCTAATCCGGCTCTTCTCAAGCCATTTCGAAGAAGCGGCTTCAGTCCTCGACCACCTCGAAGTCGTCCTTCCGCGCACCGCACTCCGGACAGCACCAACCGGCGGGAATATCCTCCCAACGGGTGCCCGGCGCGATACCGTCGTCCGGCCATCCTTCGGCCTCGACATAGAGAAGGCCGCAAGCCAGGCAGCGCCACGTCTTGTAGGGTTGTGATTGGGGCGCAGGTGAAGACATAGGCGAACGCGTTGGCGGTTGAGTAGAATGCAAGGCACGCGCGCGCTACCTCGAAGCATCGTAGCGATCCCCGGTCGCCGCGCGCAACGCGAGCCGGGTTTCAAGTGTAACCCCCCCTCCCCCCCTCGCGTACCGATGAACGATCCCGCGCCCTCCCTCCCCGCCGTCCTCACGTTCGCCGCCACCGATCCCACGAGTGGGGCGGGCCTCCAGGCCGACCTTCTCGCGCTCGCCAGCATGGGCTGCTACCCCCTTTCAGTCGTAACCGCGCTCACCGTGCAGGACACGGCCGGAGTGGAATCCTTCCTTGCCATCGACCCCGATTGGGTGGCGGACCAGGCGCGCTGCATCCTCGAGGACATGCCGGTGGCCGCCTTCAAGATGGGCATGCTCGGTTCTACAGAAATCGTGACGCTCGTGGCAGAGGTCGTTTCGGACTATCCCGACGTCCCCCTGGTGCTCGATCCGGTGCTTTCGTCCGGGCGCGGCGACGATTTCGCCGGCGAGGACATGGTGTCGGCGATCCGCGAGCTCCTGGTGCCGCAGAGCACGGTGGTGACGCCCAACATCCCGGAGCTGCGCCGCCTCGCCGGGGAGGACGACAACGACGACGTGAGCATCGCCGACTGCGCCCAGATCCTCCTCGACAGCGGCTGCGAATACGTGCTCGTGACCGGCACTCACGATTCGACCGCGGACGTGGTGAATACGCTCTACCATCGCGGCGGGGTGCTGCGCGCGGACACCTGGCAGCGCCTGCCGGGGAGCTACCACGGCTCGGGCTGCACGCTCGCCTCGGCGCTTGCGGCCAACCTCGCGCGCGGCCTGGACATCGGCGATGCCGTCTACGAGGCGCAGGACTACACGTGGCAGGCCCTCGCCCACGCATTTCGCCCCGGCATGGGCCAGTACCTCCCGGATCGCCTGTTCTGGGCACGCGAGAGCGCCGCGGATGACGATGACAAGTGAGGCACGCTCGCGCCTGCGCGGCCTCTACGCGGTGACGCCGGAAACCCCCGATACCGCGCGGCTCGTGGCGCGAGTCGAGGAGTGCATCGCGGGAGGCGCGGCGCTGGTCCAATACCGCGCCAAGCTTGCGGCGCCCGTGCTCGCCCTGGAGCAGGCGCGGCGCCTCGCCTTCGCGTGCCGCGCCGGGGGCGCGCTCCTGATCGTGAACGACTCGGTGGACCTCGCCGCGGCGGTGAATGCCGACGGGGTGCACCTCGGCCGCGACGACATCGACCTCGTCGGAGCACGCGCCGCCCTTCCCGGCAAGATCATCGGCATGTCCTGTTACGACGATCCCGAGAGAGCGCGCGCCGCGGCGGCGGCCGGCGCCGACTACGTCGCGATCGGCAGCGTCTTCGCCTCGCGCAGCAAGCCCGACGCGGTGCGCGCCCCCCTCGAGACTCTCGCGCGCGCGCGCGCCGCGTCCGGCTTGCCCGTGGCGGCGATCGGCGGCATCACCGCTGGCAACGCCCGGCTTGCGCTTGCCGCCGGTGCGGACATGCTGGCGGTGATCTCGGCGCTTTTCGATGACGCCGACGTGCGCGGCGCAGCGGCCGCGTTCACGTGCCTTTTCGACAGCCTCGCAACCCCGAATTCCCATGTACGAGCGCAGCAAAGAACTGTTTGAGCGGTCCCAGCGGCTGATTCCCGGCGGCGTGAACTCGCCGGTGCGCGCGTTTCGCGCCGTGGGCGGAACGCCGGTATTTTTCCGTGAAGGCCGCGGCGCGCGCCTGGTCGACGAGGATGGCCGCGAATACATCGACTACGTGGGCTCGTGGGGGCCGCTCATCCTCGGCCATGCGCATCCGGACGTGGTCGCCGCGGTTGCCGCGGCCGCGGCGCGCGGGCTGTCATTCGGCGCCCCCACGGCGCTCGAGCTCGAGATGGCCGAGCTTCTGACTTCCAGCCTGCCGTCGATGGAGCAGGTGCGCCTGGTGAGCTCCGGGACCGAGGCCGTGATGGGCGCGCTGCGCCTGGCGCGCGGATTCACCGGCCGCCCGACGCTGGTGAAGTTCGAGGGCTGCTACCACGGCCACAGCGATTTCCTGCTGGTGAAGGCGGGCTCCGGCGCCCTCACCTTCGGCAACCCCACCTCCGCGGGTGTGCCGCCGGAATTCACTTCACGCACGCTGGTCCTCGACTACAACGATGCGCAACAGGTCGAGGATGCCTTCAAGCGCTACGGCGGCGACATCGCCGCGGTGGGGCTGGAGCCCGTCGCAGGCAACATGAATTTCGTGCGTCCTTCGGAGGGGTTCATCGCGACTCTGCGCGAACAGTGCACCCGCCACGGCGCGCTCCTCGTGTTCGACGAGGTCATGACCGGATTTCGCGTCGGGCCGCGCGGCGCCCAGGGAATCTTCGGCGTGACGCCGGACCTCACCACGCTCGGCAAGGTGATCGGCGGGGGGCTTCCGGTGGGCGCCTTCGGCGGGCGCCGCGACATCATGCAGAAGCTGGCTCCCGTGGGGCCCGTGTACCAGGCGGGCACGCTCTCGGGCAATCCCGTCGCGGTGAGCGCGGGACTTGCGACGCTGAAGCGAGTGCTCGCGCCCGGATTCTTCGAGCGCCTGGGCGACACCACACGCGCCCTGGTCGACGGCCTACAGCGCGAGGCGAAGACGGCGGGCTTTTCCTTCAGCGCCGCGAGCCTCGGGGGAATGTTCGGGCTTTTCTTCCGAGCCTCGCCGCCCGCGTCCTTCGCGCAGGTGATGGAGAGCGACCGCGAGGCGTTCAACCGCTTCTTCCACGCCATGCTCGAGCGCGGCGTCTACCTAGCGCCCTCGGCATTCGAGGCGGGATTCGTCTCCGCGGCGCACGGCGGCGCCGAGATCGAGGCCACTTTCGCGGCGGCGCGCTCCGCGTTCGCCTCGATGCGCGGCTGAAGATGCGCATCCTGCCCTCGCGCGCAAGGCTGGCGGGCCTGGGGCTCGTCATCGCCATGCTCACCATCGTCGCCCTGGCGATCCTCGTGCTGCTCGACCTCGAGCGCGAGGCGCAGGTGCATCGCGAAGTGATCGTCGCGCAGCAGGTGAAAGATGGCCTGTACGCGCTGCGCACGCACGTGCTCGAGCTGCGCGCCGCCGCCCGCCTGGGGGCGCGCGCCGGCGATGCGGCGTCCTTCCGCAACATCGAGCGCCGCGCGCTCGACGTGGAAGGCTCGCTCGCGTCCCTCGAGAAGCTGGCCGCCGAGGTCGCCTCGCTGCCGGCCTTCCCGCAGCTTGCCGATTCCACGCGCATGCTCGTCATCCATGCGCGCTCGATCGCGGGCGCGCGCCAGACGCGCGGTCCGCAGTCCGCCAACGCGCTCGCCGCGGAAGCCGAGAGTCTCAGCGGGGAGGCGACCGCCGCGCTCGACATGGCGCTCGCCGCCCATACGCAGCGCATCAACGAGCGCACACAAACCGCCCTGGCTCTCGGCGAGGGGCTGCGCAAGTACATCGGCGGCCTTCTGGTGGGATCGATCGCGCTGCTGGCGGGGCTTTTCATCGGCTATCGACGCGTGCAGGGTCGCGAGCGCGCCGCGCAAAGGCGCATCGAGCACCTCGCGCATTTCGACATGGTGACGGGACTGCCGAATCGCGCGCTCCTCGCGGATCGCCTCGCGCAGGAAACCGCGCGCGCACGGCGCGCCGGCCTCGGTTTCGCCGTGCTCCTCTTCGATCTCGACGGCTTCAAGGCGGTGAACGATACCTGGGGACATGCCGCGGGCGACCGCGTGCTCACCCTGGTGGGAGACCGGGTGCGCAAGTGCGTGCGCGCCTCCGATACCGTGGGACGCCTGGGCGGCGACGAGTTCCTGGCGATCCTCCCCGAGACTTCGCTCGAGGGCGCGAGCGGCGTCGCGGAGAAGCTGCGCGAATCGCTGCGTGAGCCCTATGCCCTCGACGGGGCGACGGCGCATCTCAGCACGAGCGTGGGATTGAGCCTCTTCCCGGACCACGGCAACGACCCGGAGCAGCTGCAGCGGGCCGCCGATGCCGCGCTCTACAAGGCGAAGCGCGAGGGGAAGAACCGCACGGTGATCGCCGAGGCGGCGGGGCGCGCCGCGCAACCCGGAGCGGCCAAGAACGCGGCTTAAGCGCTAGCGCAGGCCCTGGGCGTATTCCACCACCGCCTTCATGTCGTTCTCGGAGAGCTTCGCCGCGATCGGTCCCATCACCGCGTGGGGACGAGCACCCGTCGCATAGGCCTTCAACCAACCGAGGGTGAGGTCGGCGTATTGGCCGGCGAGTCGCGGATACTGCACCGGGATGCCGTGGCCGGCGGCGCCATGGCATCCCCCGCAAGCGGGAACGCCGATCGCCTTGATTCCGCCGCGCCACAACTGCTCTCCGCGTTGCGCGAGCGCCTTGTCGCGCGCCGCTCCCTCCGACGCCTTCTGGCTTTCGAAGTAGGCGCCCACGCTGCGCATGTCCTCGGGGCTGAGCCCCGCCGCCATGCCCTGCATGATCGGGCTGGGCCGCGCGCCCGACTTGAATGCCGCGAGCTGAAGGGCGATGTAGTCGCCATGCTGGCCCGCCAGGTGCGGATTGGTGGGCGCGGGGCTCACGCCGTTCACCCCATGGCAAGCGGCGCACACGGTGGTGGCGATCTGCTTGCCGCGCTCGATATCCGGCTTGGCGGCTGGCGCGGGCGCCGCGGCGGCGATGCTTGCGTAGACTAGCGCCATGAGCCCGGCAAAACCCGTGAAGACGCGCATTCGGGGACCTCGCGAGAAGAACAGGAAGGAAAACCAGGGGAAACCGGCCGATTTTACCGCGAGCCGGTCGCCTCTCGCCAGCGGCAGGAGCGCTTCGGGCGAGCTCGCGCTGCAGAAAGCGGCATACGCGCTGTCGGTTCACGACCCCAGGGAGCTGCCGGCGCCGGGCGCGCCGGAGATCGCTTTCGCCGGCCGCTCGAACGCCGGCAAGTCGAGCGCGATCAATACCCTCACCGGCCGGCGCCGCCTGGCATTCGTCAGCAAGACGCCCGGGCGTACGCAGCTCATCAATTTCTTCTCGCTCGGCAGTGGCGCATTCCTTGTCGACCTGCCGGGCTATGGCTACGCGGACGCGCCGGGCGCGGTACGCCGGCATTGGGAGATCCTGGTCGGCGAATATATCGCGACGCGCGATTCGCTCGCCGCGGTGGTGGTGGTGATGGATGCCCGCCATCCGCTGACTGCGCTCGATCGCCAGCTGCTCGGCTGGCTTCGCGACGCGGGGCGCGCGACACACGTGCTCCTCACCAAGGCGGACAAGCTGTCGAAGCAGGCCGCCCACACGACGCTCGCCAAGGCGCGCAAGGAGCTCACCGAGCTGTGCCCCGGAGCGACCGCCCAGCTCTTTTCGAGCCTCAAGAGTGAGGGGATCGACGAGGCCAACCGGACCCTGTCGCGAATGGCGTTCCGCAAAAAACAAAGCCCCGCCTAAAGGGGAGTAAAGGCGGGGCCAAAAAAGCCTTAATTGGGATTAAGGCGCCCGCTCAGGGAGGAGAAGCGGGGAAGGAGTAACCCTTCATCCATTAGGATTTCGCTCAAATGCTAAAGTTCCCGCCTTTTTCCCGGACCTGAAATGACCTCCACCCTCGGACGTTTTCCCGACCGGCGCATGCGACGCTCGCGGCGCGACGACTTCACTCGCCGCCTGGTCCGCGAGTCGTGCCTCGCAACGGAAGACCTCATCCTTCCGGTCTTCGTTCGCGAGGGCCGAAAGATCGTGGAGCCGGTCCCGTCGATGCCCGGGGTGTCCCGGCGCAGCGTCGACGAGCTGTTCAGGCTTGTTGAGCAAGCGCTCACATTGGGGATTCCCGCCATCACTCTCTTCCCCGTCGTCGATGCGCCGTTGAAGAGCGAAGGCGCGGAGGAGGCGTTCAACCCCGAAGGGCTCGTCCCGCGCTGCATCCGCGAGGTGAAGAAGCGCTTCCCCGAGATGGGAATCGTGACCGACGTGGCACTCGATCCCTATACGGCGCACGGCCAGGACGGCCTCATCGACGCCGGCGGCTATGTCCTCAATGACGAGACGCTTCCAGTGCTGGAGAAGCAGGCGCTGTCGCACGCCGAGGCCGGCGCCGACATCGTCGCGCCTTCCGACATGATGGACGGGCGCATCGGCGCCATCCGCCGCGCCCTCGACGCCCGGCGCTTCATCCATGTGCGCATCCTCGCGTATGCGGCCAAATACGCGTCGGCGTTCTACGGGCCGTTTCGCGATGCCGTCGGGTCGGGCGCGAGCCTCGGCAAGGGCGACAAGAAGTCCTACCAGATGGACCCGGGCAATTCCGACGAGGCGCTGCACGAAGTGGCGCTCGACCTCGAGGAGGGCGCCGACTACGTGATGGTGAAGCCGGCCATGCCTTACCTCGACATCGTGCGGCGCGTGAAGGAGAGGTTCGCGGTGCCGACCTTCGTCTACCAGGTGAGCGGGGAGTACGCGATGCTCAAGGCCGCCGGGGCGCAAGGCTGGATCGACGACGACGCCTGCATGATGGAGGCGCTCCTCGGATTCAAGCGTGCCGGAGCCGACGCGATCCTCACGTACTTCGCGCTCGACGCCGCCGCGAAACTGCGCGACGCGCGCTAGCGCGCGAGTAGAGCCTCCACCTCGGCAAGGCGGGCGCGCTGCGGCATCTCGCCCGGTTCCGCGCGCACGCGCGGGCTGGAACGCTCGTCGCCGGGATCGAGCACGGTGAGCGTAACCGTGGCGTCGTCCACCTCGAGGGTGATCTGCGGCACCGCCTCGTAGCGCTCGCCGCGCCGGACCTTCTTCGAGCCCTCCTCGAACCGGTAGCGCTGGTTGAGCAGGAACATGGTGAGGAGCTTGGAATCGTCGGTGAAGAGCTGCAGGTTCACGTCCGAGAACTGGCCGGCGGTCCCCGAGAGCACCGAGCCCACCAGCGCCGGGCGGAAGTCGTCGAACTCGCGCATCACCTTTACCGCCACTTCGCGCAGCCTCCTCACATGCGCCGGCTGCTCGTCCTTCTGGTAGAGGCCCTGGTACTCGCGCAGCGCCTCCTCGACCTCGTGGTTGTCGGGAAGTTGCGCCGAATCGGAGAGGCCGGCCTGGCGCGCCGCCTTGGTCTTCGCGGTGCCGTAGTCGGCAATGCCGTCCTCGGCCATCATGCGCGCGGCCATGTAGGCGATTTGCCGGCGCAGGTTCGAGTCGCGTCTCGATCGGGCTTTGCTCACTCGCGGCACGCTCCGTCTAGAAGATCTGGTTCTTCACTTCCTCGGGCGGACGGCTGCTGTCGCGCGCGAAAGCGCCCTCGTCGCCGTAGGGAGGCTGCGATTCCTGGTAGAAGAATTCCGTGGTGCGGCTCGATCCGTCGCGCTCGCGCAGCCCCGTCGAGGGGTTGATGTTCACCGCGACGACGCCCGACGGGGGCGAGATCTCGGTCTCCGGGACACCCTTCAAGACCTTTGCCGCGTACGCCATCCAGATCGGCAGCGCCGCGGCGCCGCCGGTCTCGTTCGTTCCGAGGTTGGCGGGCGTATCGAAGCCGATCCACGAGACGGCGACGAGCTTGCCCTGGAACCCCGCGAACCATGCGTCGATGTGGTCGTTGGTGGTCCCGGTCTTGCCCGCGAGGTCCTGGCGGCCGAGCGACATCGCCTTGGCGGCGGTGCCATAGCGCACCACGTCGCGCATGAGGGTCGTCATCAGGAAGGCATTGCGCTCATCGAGCACACGCTCGGCGTCGACTCCGGCCTTCTCGGGCCGGGCCGTGTAGAGCGTTTCGCCACGGTTGTCCTCGACGCGCTGGATGAACCACGGCTTCACGCGGTAGCCGCCGTTGGCGAATACCGAGTAGGCCGAAGCCATCTGCAGCGGCGTCGCCGAGCCCGCGCCCAGCGCCATGGTCAGATAGGCCGGATGCATCTTCGCCTCGAAGCCGAATCGCTGGATGTAATCCTGCGCATAGCCCGGCCCGATCGCCTGTAGCAGGCGGATCGACACCATGTTCTTAGACTTGGCGAGCGCGGTGCGCAGCCGCATGGGCCCGTCGTACTTGCCGTCATAGTTCTTCGGCTCCCAGAGCTGCCCGCCGGTCTTGGCCGCCTCGATCACGAAAGGCGCGTCGTTCAGCACCGTGGCGGGCGTGAAGCCCTTCTCGAGCGCGGCTGAATAGATGAATGGCTTGAAGCTCGAGCCGGGCTGGCGCCAGGCCTGGGTCGCGTGGTTGAATTTGTTCGCGTTGTAATCGAACCCCCCGGCGAGCGCATTGATCGCCCCGTTGGAAGGGTCGAGCGACACCAGCGCCGCTTCCACCTTGGGAAGCTGCGCGATGCTGTAGGCGCCCTTCTCGCCCGGCTGCACGCGGATGATCGCGCCGCGGCGGATGGCGCGGTCGGGATTCTTCTCGCCGATCGCGCGCGCGGCAAACTTGAGCCCTTCGCCGGAAATCTTCACCTCGTCTCCGCGGCGCATCATCGCGACCACCTCGCGCGGCGACGCTTCGAGCACCACCGCGGCGATCAGGTCGTTCACCGATTCGCGATCCTGCAGCGCTTCCTCCACGGCGTCCTCGGCGTCCTGCCCCGCCGCGGGCAGATTCGCGAAGCCCTCGGGGCCGCGATAGCCATGGCGGTGGTCGTATTCGAGCACACCCTGCCGCAGGCCTTCGTTGGCGGCTTCCTGGTCCTTGCGCTTGATGGTGGTGTGCACACGCAGCCCGCTCACATACGCGGGCTCGCCGTATTGCTCGTAGATCGCGGCGCGCGCCATCTCGGCCACGTAGTCGGCCTTGAGCGCGAACGTCTCGTGCTGGTTGGGGTTCAGGCGCAAGGGCTCGCCCACCGAATTCTTGTATTGCTCGTCGGACAGCCAGCCCACGTCGCGCATGCGCCGCAGCACGTACTGCTGGCGCTCCTGGGCGCGCTTGGGATTCACGAAGGGGTTCTGGCGTGACGGCGCCTGCGGCAGGCCGGCGAGGAGGGCGGCCTCGGCGGGCGTGAGCTCGGCCAGCGCCTTGCCGAAGTAGACGTTGGCCGCCGAGCCGAAGCCGTAGGCGCGCTGGCCGAGGAAGATCTGGTTGATGTAGAGCTCGAGGATCTGGTCCTTGGTGAGGTTGGCCTCGATCTTGAAGGCGAGCAGCACCTCGGAGAGCTTTCTCGCAAAGGTCTTCTCACGAGTAAGAAAGAACGTGCGCGCCACCTGCATGGTGATGGTGCTGGCGCCCTCCCGTCGGCCCTGGAGGTTGGCCGCGGCGGCGCGCACCATGCCCAGGTAGTCGACGCCGCCATGCTGGTAGAAGCGGTCATCCTCGGCCGCGAGGATGGCGGCCTTCATCACTTGGGGAACATCCTTGATCTTCACGACGGCGCGCTTTTCCTCGCCGAATTCGCCGATGAGCTCGCCTTCGGCGCTGTAGATGCGCAGCGGGATCTTGGGCCGGTAGTCGGTGAGGACGTCGAGGCTGGGCAGGCTCGGCCAGAGCAGGACGACCGTAAGCGCGCCAACCCCCATGGCGACCAGCACCAGCGAGACGGCGAGGAGGGCCGGGTAAAACCACCAACGGGAAGTCATCGGAGCTACGGGCGTCGACCTCGGCATCATGTGGCCGCCGGGTCGCGCGCAGGTTCAATTTACCGAAGTCATTATACTGCTGTAGCTGCGCTAACACCTTGCCACAAAATGCTTTACAGACCTAGGACTTGTTGCTAGCATCTAAAGTAGATTCTCCGTTTGGGTGCTAACCTCACACTATGCTTAAAGAAAAATTAGCCGCCCAGTTCGATTTCCTGAAAGCCAAAGCGCCGCCGCTCGTGGGCGTCGATATCAGCTCGTCCTCGGTCAAGATGGTGGAGATCGCGGAAGCGGGCCGTAACGTCTACCGCGTCGAGCGCTATGCGATCGAGCCGCTTCCCAAGGACACGGTGGTCGACGGGAACATCGCCAACATCGAGGCCGCCGGCGAGGCCCTCAAGCGGGCCCATAAGGCGCTCGGCTCGAGAATCAAGACCATTGCCCTGGCCCTCCCCGCGGCCGCAGTGATCACCAAGAAGGTGATCCTGCCCGGCAACCAGCGCGAGGAGGACATGGAGGTCCAGGTCCAGGGCGAGGCCAACCAGTACATTCCGTTCTCGCTGGACGAGGTGAACCTCGATTTCCAGGTGCTCGGCCCGGCGCCTTCGGGCGAGGACGAGGTCGAGGTGCTGATCGCGGCCTCGCGCAAGGAGAAGATCGAGGATCGGGTGGCCGCCGCCGAGGCCGCGGGCCTGAAGACCATTGTGATGGACGTCGAGTCCTACGCCTCGCAGACCGCCTTCGAGCTGATCTGCGGCGGCAGCTCCGGCATCTCCGAGGCCGACGTGACCGTGGTGGTCGACATCGGCGCTACGGTGACCCGCGTGACCGTGGTGCACAACGGCCAGACCGTCTATACGCGCGAGCAGCAGATCGGCGGCAATTCCCTCACCCAGGACATCGCGCGCCAGTTCGACATGCCGGTCGAGGAGGCCGAGGCGGCCAAGCGCGTGGGCAATCTGCCGGAAAACTTCGGACCCGACGTGCTCCAGCCCTTCAACGAGAAGATCGTGCTGGAGATCCAGCGCGCCCTGCAGTTCTTCTTCACCTCGACCCAGTTCAACAAGGTCGACCACATCCTGCTCACCGGCGGCTGCGCCATGCTCGACGGGCTCGAGGAGATGGTCGCGCAGCGCACGCAGGTGCACACCGTGGTGGCGAACCCGTTCGCCAACATGGCGCTTTCGTCCAAGATCAAGCCGCGTCAGCTCACCATCGACGCGCCGTCGCTCATGGTCGCCTGCGGCCTGGCGATGCGGAGGTTCGACCCTTCATGATTCGCGTAAACCTCCTTCCCCACCGCGAAGAGAAGCGCAAGCGCCGCCAGCAGCAATTCGGAGTGCTCGCGGGGCTCGCCGCGTTCATCGGGCTGGTGGTCGTCGGAGGCGTGTGGTTTTTCCTCGACCAGCAGGAGACGCAGCAACGGGCCAACGTCGCCTACATGAAGGCCGAGATCGACAAGCTGGAGAAGCAGATCGAGGAGATCCGCAAGATCCGCGAGGAGACCGCGTCGCTGCTCGCCAAGAAGCAGGTCGTCGAAGGCCTGCAGAGCAACCGCTCGGAGCCGGTACAGCTTCTGGACCAGCTGCTGCGCCAGCTCCCCGAGGGCGTCTACCTCAAGGCCATCAAGCAGATCGGCCCCAAGGTCAATATTCTCGGCTACGCGCAGTCGAACGCGCGCGTTTCGACGCTCATGCGTAACCTCGGCGCCTCGCCCTACCTCGAGAATCCGGAGCTGGTCGAGATCAAGGCGGTGCAGGCGCCCGACAAGTCCGGCAGCCGCGTGAACGAGTTCAACATGAACATCTCGATCAAACGCGCGCAGCCCGACGCCGGTAGCGCGCCCGCCAAGAGCGCGCCGGCCAAGGCCGCGGGGGCGAAATGAATCTCCTCGAAGAACTGCGAACCCTCGACCCGAAGCAGCCGGGCAACTGGCCCTGGCCCATCAAGGCCGGCGCCTTCATCCTGATCTTCGTGGCGCTCCAGGTCGGCGCCTACTTCCTGCTGTGGCAGTCGCAGATGGAGGCGATCGACAAGGGCCGCCAGGACGTCGCCAAGCAGAAGGAGACGTTCCTCGAGAAGAAGAAGCTCGCGGTGAACCTCGACGCCTACAAGCAGCAGCGCGCGGAGATCGAGCAGTCCTTCGGCGCGCTCCTGAAGCAGCTGCCGAACAAGAGCGAGATGGACGCGCTCCTCATCGACATCAACCAGGCGGGCCTGGGCCGCGGCCTGCAGTTCGATCTCTTCAAGCCCGCCGCGACCGAGAACCTCACCGAGTTCTATGCCGAGCTGCCGGTCAACATCAAGGTCACCGGCAACTACCATGACCTGGGCGCCTTCGCGAGCGACGTGGCGAAGATGCCGCGCATCGTGCTTCTCACCGACGTGAAGCTCGATCCGCCGAAGGATGGCGTGCTTTCCATGGAGGCGGTGGCCAAGACCTACCGCTATCTCGACGAAGAAGAAGTGGCCAAGCAACGCAAGTCCAGCAAGGACAAGGCCGCGGCCAAGGCCGGCAAGGCCGGAGGCAAGTGATGAAGCGACTTCTCCTACCCGTCGCGCTCGCGATGCTGGGCGGTTGCAGTTCCGAGATCGACGAGCTCAAGCAGTTCGTGAAGGAGTCCGACAAGGGGCTGCCGCGCAGGATCGAGCCGTTGCCCGCGGTGAAGCCGTTCGAGCCGTTCGCCTACGAGGGCTTCGACCTTCCGGACCCGTTCAAGCCGCGCAAGCTGACCGCGCCCAAGGACGGCGGCGGCGGCGGCATCGCGCCCGACTTGAACCGCCGCAAGGAGCCGCTCGAGGCCTTCCCGCTCGAGCAGCTGAAGATGGTGGGCACGCTTTCGCAAGGCAAGGACACCTACGCCCTGGTCCGCGCCGACAAGACCCTTTACAGGGTCAAGAAGGGCAACTACATGGGGCAGAACTTCGGCCTGATCACGGACGTCACCGATTCCGAGATCAAGCTCAAGGAAATCGTTCAAGACAGCGCCGGCGATTGGGCCGAGCGGCAAAGTGTGCTGCCGCTACTGGAAGAAGCCGGCAAAGGGGAAAGAAAGTGACAACCACGATCCGCATCGCAACCAGCGGCAAACTAGGAGTCGCGCTCGCCGCGCTGGCCCTCGTGCTCGCCGCGCCGCTCGCATCGGCCCAGGGGCCCGCGAAGAACGCGGTCGAGTCGATCAACTTCTCCCAGGTCCAGGGCGGAAAGATCATCGTGAAGGTGGGCCTGAAGGAGCCGCTCGCGGCCCCGCCGCAAGGCTTCGCGGTGACCAACCCGCCGCGCATCGCGATCGACCTGCCCGACACCGTCAACGGCTTGAACCGTAACCAGATCGAGGCGGGCGAGGGCGAGCTGAAGAGCGTATCCATCGTGCAGACCGCCACTCGCACGCGGCTGGTGATGAACCTCGCGCGCAATCTCACCTACAGCCAGGCGCTCGACGGCCGGCAGCTCGTGATCACCATCGACGGCTCGCAGGCCCCGACCACCACGGCGGCGGTGCAGACCTCGCCCTCGTCCGCGCCCACCATGTTCGCCGAGGCCCCTGCCGGCGCCAACGTGCGCTACAACCTGCGCGACGTCGACTTCCGCCGCGGCCAGGCCTCCGAAGGACGCGTCGTGGTCGACCTCTCGTCGCCCAACATCGGCATCGACATCCGCCAGCAGGGCCGCCAGGTCGTGGTCGACTTCATCAATACGAACCTGCCGCGCAACCTGGTGCGGCGCCTGGACGTGGGCGACTTCGGCACGCCGGTGCGCTTCGTCGACACCTTCGAGCAGGGCGGCAACGCGCGCATGGTGATCGAGCCGCGCGGCATCTGGGAGTACTCGGCGTACCAGACCGACACCCAGTTCATCCTCGAGGTGAAGCCGGTCAAGGAAGACCCGAACCGCCTGGTGCAAAGCTCCACCCCGGGCTACGCGGGCGAGAAGCTCTCGCTCAATTTCCAGAACGTCGAGGTGCGCGCGGTCCTGCAGGTGATCGCCGACTTCACCGGGCTGAACATCATCACCAGCGACACGGTCGGCGGCAACTTGACGCTGCGACTCAAGGACGTGCCGTGGGACCAGGCGCTCGACATCATCCTGCAGGCGAAGGGTCTGTCGAAGCGCAAGAACGGCAACGTGGTCCTGATCGCCCCGACCGACGAGCTCGCCGCCAAGGAAAAGCTCGCCCTCGAGGCGCAGAACGCGGTCTCGGATCTCGAGCCGGTGCGTACCGAGTCGTTCGCGCTTTCCTACGCGAAGGCTGCGGACCTGAAGGCGCTCCTCTCGGACAAGGACCAGCGCATCCTCTCCAAGCGCGGCAGCGCCACGGTCGACGAGCGCACCAACACGCTCTTCATCCAGGACACCGGCGGTCGCCTCGAGGAGGCGCGCCGCCTTGTGCTGCAGCTCGACGTTCCGGTGCGCCAGGTCCTCATCGAGGCGCGCATCGTGATCGCCGACGACAAATGGGGCCGGCAGCTCGGCGCGCGCTTCGGTACGCAGTCGGCCTTCAACTCGAATCAGTACAACGTTGGCGTGTCGGGCACGTTGCTGGATACGGTGAACGCGCTGGGCGGCAACCCGGCCTCGCGCGGCTCTTCTTCGCTCGTGTACGGCGCCGCCAACCCAAACGTCGTGTTTCCCGGAGTGCCGCCCGGCCTCGGCACGATTCCCCTCGGTGCGCAACCCGAGCAGCTCAACGTGAACCTGCCGGTGGTCGGTGCCGCCGGCTCGATGGCGCTGTCGATCCTGAACCTCGGCAGCGGCAACCTGGTCAATTTCGAGCTCTCCGCGCTGGAAGCGGACAACCGCGGAAAGGTCGTTTCGAGCCCGCGCGTCATCACCGCCGACAAGAAGAAGGCAGTCATCTCGCAGGGGACCGAGATCCCATATCTCACGGCCGCGGCGAGCGGTGCGACCACGGTGGCGTTCAAGCCGGCGGTTCTCGAGCTGGCGGTCACGCCGCGCATCACGCCGGACGACCGCATCATCATGGACCTCGAGGTGAAGAAGGATTCGGTCGGCGTGATCTTCTCGGGAATTCCCTCGATCGACACCAAGAAGGTCACCACCCAGGTGCTGGTCGACAACGGCGACACCATCGTGCTGGGCGGCATCTTCGAGCAGACCACGCGCACCACCGTCGACAAGGTCCCGTTCCTGGGCGACGTGCCGCTGCTGGGGGCCGTCTTCCGCCGCACCATCAAGCAGGACGACAAGACCGAGCTGCTCATCTTCGTCACGCCGAAGATCGTGAAGGACACGCTCACGGTGCGTTGAACGCCGGGCCAGCTCCAAATCCTCCAGCCCCGGTCCGCCGGGGCTTTTTTTCGCTATTCTCGACGCACCAGCCATGAACACCCCGACATGGGCCGAGGCAACATCTTTCTCGTCGGCATGATGGGCGCCGGCAAGACGACGATCGGCAAGGCGCTCGCGCAGCGCCTGCGGCGCGAATTCGTCGATACCGATCGCGTCCTCGTCGAGCGCACCGGCGTGCCAGTCGCCACGGTCTTCGAAATCGAAGGCGAGGAGGGCTTCCGCCGGCGCGAGTCGGGCTTGCTGGCCGAGCTCGCGCGTCGCGATGATTGCGTCGTCGCCACCGGCGGGGGCATGGTCCTCTCCGAGGACAATCGCCGCGTGATGAGGGCCGCCGGCACGGTCGTGTACTTGCGTGCGCGGCTCGAGAACCTGTGGGAGCGAACCCGTCACGACGCCACGCGGCCGCTCCTCGCCACGGCGGATCCGCGCGGCACGCTCGCCACCATTCTCGACGAGCGCGAGCCCCTGTACCGCGATGCGGCCCATGTGGTGATGGAGACCGGCACACAAAGCGCCAATACGCTCGTCAATCGCCTCGTTGCGGCGCTGCGCGCCCATGAAGCGGCAAGGAGCGCGCAATGAGCGAGACGATGCTCGAAGTCGAGCTCGGCGAGCGCGCCTATCCGATCCACATCGGCGCGAACCTCATCGACCGCGCCGAGCTCTACGCGCCGCACGTGCGCGGGCGCGTCGCTGCGATCGTCACCAACGAGACCGTGGCGCCACTCTACGCCGAGCGCCTGGAAGGGGCGCTCCACGCGGGCGGCGCGCGGCGGGCGCTGCGCATCGTGCTGCCCGATGGTGAAGCCTTCAAGACCTGGCAGACGCTGGACCGCGTCTTCGCGGCGTTGCTCGAGGCGCGCGCCGATCGAAAAACGGTCCTCGTCGCGCTGGGCGGGGGCGTCGTGGGCGATATCACCGGATTCGCGGCGGCCACCTACCAGCGCGGCATTGCGCACCTGCAGGTGCCCACCACGCTCCTCGCGCAGGTCGACTCCTCGGTGGGCGGCAAGACCGCGATCAACCACGCGCTCGGCAAGAACATGGTGGGCGCTTTCCACCAGCCCGATGCAGTGATCGCCGACACTTCCACCCTCGCCACCCTTCCCGCGCGCGAGTTCGCGGCCGGACTCGCCGAAGTGGTGAAGTACGGGGCGATCTCCGACTTCGATTTCCTCGCGTGGATCGAGGCCAACGTCGATTGCCTGCTGGCGCGCAACGCCGAGGCCCTCGCCTACGCCATCCGCCGCTCGTGCGAGATCAAGGCGGCGATCGTCGCCGAGGACGAGCGCGAATCGGGCGCGCGCGCGCTCCTCAACTTCGGCCACACCTTCGGCCATGCGATCGAATCGGCGGCGGGCTACGGCATCGTGCTGCATGGCGAGGCGGTCGCCACCGGCATGGCGCTCGCGGCGCGCTTTTCCGCTCGGCTGGGACGCGTGCCGGGCGCGGACGCGGCGCGGCTCGTGAATCTCCTCGAGCGGCTGCGGCTTCCCGTCACCGCGCCACATTTCCCGCGCGACACCTGGCTCGAGTACATGGGGCGCGACAAGAAGAACGAGGGCGGACGCATCACGCTGATCCTGCTCGACGCTCTCGGGCGCGCGAGCGTTGTGCGCGACTGCCCGGCGCGCGAGCTCGAGGCCTTCCTCGCCGAGATCTAGGCGCCTCCCGGCGCCGCGTCCTTCCCGAGTCGGCGCAGGAAGACGGTCATCTCCTTCGCGGCCTGCTTGTCGCCGCGGCGTCCCGCCGCCTCGATGCCGTTGCGGTACGCCATGATCGCACCGGAGCGGTCGCCGCTTTGCGCGCGCGCCTTGCCCAAGAGCTTCCAGGCCGCCGAATAGTCGCGATCCTGCTCGACGGCGCGCTCCAGGTGCGCGGCCGCGCGCGCGAAATCGCCCGCCTTGAGGTAGTGCATGCCGAGGCCGAAGCGCAGCAGCGCGCCGTCCTTTCCCGAGGCGAGGAGGGCTTCGAAACGCTGGGCGGGATCCATGTGCGGGCCAGCTGGTAATCCGGGGAATCACGGTATCATGACCCGGTCGCGCTCGACTCACCTCGCCGCGGCCGAAATCCAATGTCAGGAGGCTTCATGTTGCGCACGCTGCGGATCGCGGCGATCGTGTTCTTTGCGCTCGCCGCATCCTTCGCATCCGCGAAGGATCGCGAAGTCGCGATCGGCCTGCAGGCGGCGATCACCTCGATCGATCCTCACTATCACAACCTTTCGCCCAACAACTCCCTGCTGCTTCACATCTACGAGCCGCTCATCAACCGCGATCCCAACGGCAAGCTCGTTCCCGGATTGGCGACGTCGTGGAAGGCGACCGACGACCTCACCTGGGAATTCAAGCTGCGCAGGGGCGTGAAGTTCCATGACGGCACGCCGTTCACCGCGGACGACGTGGTCGCGACCTACAAACGCGTGCCCAACGTTCCCAATAGCCCGTCCTCCATGGCGACCTTCGTGAAGCCCATCGTGGAGACGAAGGTGCTCGATCCGTACACGATCGCGTTCAAGACCGCGGTCCCGCATGTGCTCCTGCCGAGCGACCTTGCGGGGGTCTACATCATTCCCAAGGCGGTGGCCGAAAAGGCCGCGACCGAGGACTTCAACTCCGGGAAGGCGGCGATCGGCACGGGACCTTACAAATTCTCCGAGTACGTGCCGAACCAGCGTGTGGTGCTGAAGGCGAATTACGGCTACTGGGGCGGCGAGGAGCCGTGGGACAAGGTCACCTTCAAGATCCTGTCCAATCCCGCAGCGCGCGTCGCAGCGCTCCTGTCGGGCGACGTGCAGATGATCGAGACCGTGCCGACCGCCGACATCGCCAGCCTTTCGAAGGACAAGAACTTCGCGCTCGCCGACAAGGTCACCAATCGCGTGATCTACGTGCACCTGAACCAATGGAACGACAGGACGGTGCCGTTCGTCACCGCCAAGGACGGAAAACCGCTGGACCGCAACCCCTTCAAGGACCCGCGCGTGAGGAAGGCGCTGTCGATGGCGATCAACCGCGACGCGATCGCCGAGCGCATCATGGAGAAGAAGGCGGTGCCCGCCGGGCAATTGCTGCCCGACAGCTTCTACGGCACGAGCCGCAAGTTGAAGCCCATCAAGTACGATCCCGAGGGCGCGAGGAAGCTCCTCGCCGAGGCGGGCTATCCGAACGGCTTCACGCTCACCATCCACGGGCCCAACAACCGCTACATCAACGACGACAAGATCGCGCAGGCGATCGCGCAGTTCTACTCGCGCGCCGGCATCGAGGCGAAGGTGGAGACGATGCCCTCGAGCGTGTACTTCACGCGCGCCACCAAGGGGGAGTTCGGCTACATGCTCCTCGGATGGGGAACGGAGTCCAACGAACAGGGCTCGAGCCTGCGCTCGCTGCTCGCCACCAACGACCCGTCCAAGGGCATGGGCGTCACCAACCGCGCCCACTACTCGAACCCGGTGCTGGACAAGCAGATCACCGAGGCCCTCTACACGATGGACGAGAAAAAGCGCGAGTCGATGATCCAGCAGGCCGCGGAGACGGCGATGAACGACACCGCGTTGATCCCGATCCACTACGAGGTGAGCACGTGGGCGACGGCGAAGGGCTTCCGCTATTCCCCGCGCACTGACCAGTACACGCTCGCGAGGGACCTGCGTCCCGTCGCGCGCTAGCCGCGGCCCGCGAAGGCCGCGCCCGGGATCCGGCGCTTCCGCCATGCTCGCCTTCACCATTCGCCGCATGGGCCAGAGCATCTTCGTCCTCGCGGTGATGTCGGTGCTGGTATTCGCGGGCGTCTACGCGATCGGCAACCCCCTCGAGCTGCTGGTGAACCCGCAGGCCGACGAGGTCGAGCGCTTGCGCGCGAGTGCGGCTCTGGGCCTGGACAAGCCGATCGTCGAGCAGTACGCCACCTTCCTCGCCAACGCGTTCAGCGGCGACCTCGGGCGCTCGTTCGTGTACAACGTCCCCGCGATCCAGCTCATTCTCGACAAGCTTCCCGCGACGCTCGAGCTCGCCGCGGCGGCGATGGTGCTCGCCATCGCGCTCGGAATTCCCCTGGGGCTCGTCGCCGGCCTGAAGCCCCACTCGTGGCTGGGGCGCTCGATCATGGCGGGCTCGATCGTGGGCTTCAGCCTGCCGACGTTCTGGGTGGGCCTCGTGCTCATCATGGTGTTCTCGGTGCAGCTCGGCTGGCTGCCGCCCAACGGCCGCGGCGAGACGGTGCTCCTGGCCGGAATTCCGGTGAGCTTCCTCACCGCGGACGGCCTCGCGCACCTCGCCATGCCGGCATTGAACCTCGCGCTCTTCAAGCTCTCGCTTCTGATTCGCCTCACGCGCGCGGGCACCCGCGAGGCGCTCATGCAGGACTATGTGAAGTTCGCGCGCGCCAAGGGCCTCGGGCCCGGGCGCGTGATCGGCGTCCACGTGCTCAAGAACATCCTCATCCCGATTGTCACGGTGATTGGCCTGGAGCTGGGCTCGGTCATCGCCTTCGCCATCGTGACCGAATCGATCTTCGCCTGGCCAGGCAGCGGCAAGCTTCTCATCGACTCGATCAACCAGCTCGACCGGCCGGTGATCGTCGCGTATCTCATGGTGACGGTGACCATCTTCATCCTCATCAACTTCGTGGTCGACGTCGCCTACTCGCTCCTCGACCCGCGCGTGCGCCTGGGCGGCGCGGCGGCGCGCTGACGTTCATGCGGATCGCGGCTCCCGAGACTTCCGCCTTGGCGCCGGTCGCCCGCGCCGGCCGCGGCGACTCGCCCTGGCGGCGCTTTGCGGCCGAATTCGCCGAGAGCCGGCTCGCGCTCGTCGGCCTCGGTGCGCTCGTCGCCCTCGTCGCCATCGCCCTCGCGGCGCCCTTCATCTCGCCGCAGAATCCCTACGACCTCGCCCAGCTCGACGTGCTCGACTCCAAGCTCGCGCCGGGCGAGCCGTCCTCGTCGACCGCGAAGCCCTATTGGCTCGGCACCGACGACCAGGGCCGCGACATGCTCTCGGCGATCTTCTACGGGCTGCGCATCTCGCTTTCCGTGGGCGTGGCGAGCACCGTGATCGCGCTCGCCATCGGCCTCGTGCTGGGCCTCGCCGCGGCCTACTTCGGCGGCTGGGTCGACACCGCGATCATGCGCGTGGCCGACATCCAGCTGTCGTTTCCGGCGATCCTCATCGCGTTGATCCTGCTCGCCATCCTCGGCCAGGGCGTGGGCAAGATCATCGCGGCGCTGGTGACCGTGCAATGGGCGTACTACGCGCGCACCGTGCGCTCGTCGGCGTTGGTCGAGCGGCAGAAGGAATACATCGAGGCCGCCCAGGTCCTCGCGCTCTCGCAGCCGCGCATCGTGCTGCGCCACCTGCTTCCCAACTGCCTGCCGCCCCTCATCGTGGTCGCGACCGTGCAGGTGGCCCACGCAATCTCGCTCGAGGCGACCCTGTCATTCCTGGGCTTGGGGCTGCCGATCACCGAGCCCTCGCTGGGCCTGCTCATCGCCAACGGCTTCCAGTACCTGCTGTCGGGCAAGTACTGGATCAGCTTCTATCCGGGCGTGGCACTCCTCGCCACCATCGTCGCGATCAACCTGGTCGCCGACCAGCTGCGCGACGTGCTCAACCCGCGCCTCAAGAAGTGAGCGCGCCCCTGCTCGAGGTCGAAGGCCTGCGCACCCACTTCTTCACGCGCGCGGGCGTGGTGAAAGCGGTGGACGACGTGAGCCTGCGCGTGGAGCGCGGGCGCATCCTCGGGCTGGTCGGTGAATCCGGGTCGGGCAAATCCATGACCGGCTATTCGATCCTGGGACTCGTCGATCCGCCCGGGCGCATCGTCGCAGGGCGCATCGCACTCAACGGCACCGATCTCACGACGCTCGACGAGCGCGCATGGCGCAAGCTGCGCGGCGAGCGCATCGCGATGATCTTCCAGGACCCGATGATGACGCTGAATCCGGTGCTGCGCATCGACACGCAGATGGTGGAGGCGGTACGCGCCCACCACGATGTCTCGCGCGCCGCGGCGCTCGAACGCTGTCGCGAGGCGCTCGGCCATGTCGGCATCGCCGCGCCTGGGGAGAGGCTGCGCAACTATCCGCACCAGTTCTCCGGCGGGATGCGCCAGCGCGTCGCCATCGCCATCGCGCTGCTGAACCGGCCCGACCTCATCATCGCCGACGAGCCCACCACCGCGCTCGACGTGACGATCCAGGGGCAGATCCTCTTCGAGATGCAGAAGCTTTGCCGCGAGACCGGAGCCGGCCTCATCTGGATCACCCACGACCTTTCGGTGGTCTCGGGCCTCGCGGACGACGTGTGCGTCATGTACGCGGGGCGCATCGTCGAGACCGGCAGCGTGGACGACGTCCTCGAGCACCCGATGCATCCGTACACGCGGGGGCTGCTCGATTCGGTGCCAGGACGCAATACTCCGGGCCGGCCGCTCGCGCAGATCCCCGGCATGACCCCGTCGCTCCTCGGGTTGGGCGCGGGGTGCGCCTTCCGCGAGCGCTGCGCGCGTGCCGTGGACGCCTGCCGCCTCGCTCCCGAAATCCGCGTGCCTTCGGCCGGTCGCGCGTTGCGTTGCGTGAACCCTCTCCCATGAACGCCCGCGCCGCGCCGCTCCTCGAGATGCGTGCGATCTCCAAGCGTTTCGTGCGGCGCGCCGACCTCGCCGTGCGCCTGGCGCGCAGGCTCGGCGCGAAGGGCACGGATGAGACGGTGCACGCCCTCGACCATGTGAGCCTCGCGGTACGCGAGCGCGAGGTGGTCGGACTGGTGGGTGAGTCGGGCTGCGGCAAGTCGACTCTCGGACGCATCGCTTCGCGCATCCTCGAACCCACGGAAGGCGAACGCTTGTGGAAGGGCCGCCCTTATCGCGACTTCGAGGGCCGGGCCGCGCGCCCCGAGCGCCTCGCGGTGCAGATGATCTTCCAGGATCCCTACGCCTCGCTCAACCCGCGCATGCGCATCGTGGATATCGTCGGCGAGGCGCCGGTGGTCCACGGCCTCATCGGCCCTGGCGAGCGCGAGGCCTTCGTCGCCGACATGCTGGAGCGCGTCGGCATGGACGCGAGCCTCATGCGCCGCTTCCCGCACCAGTTTTCCGGCGGACAGCGAAGCCGTATCGGGATTGCGCGCGCCCTCGCCGTGAAGCCGCGCTTCCTGGTCTGCGACGAGGCCGTGGCCGCGCTCGACGTGTCGATCCAGGCGCAGGTGCTGAATCTATTCATCCGCCTGCGCGAGGAGCTCGCCCTCACGTATCTGTTCATCAGCCACGACCTCGGCGTGATTCGCCACGTGTCCGACCGAGTGATGGTGATGTATCTCGGACGCGTGGTCGAGTCCGGGCCGACCGCGGAGATTTACGCGCAGCCCAACCATCCTTACACCGCGGCGCTCATCGCCGAGGTGCCGCGGGTCGATGCGAAGCGCCGCGCCTACGTTCCCATCCGGGGAGAAATTCCCTCGCCGCTGGCGCCGCCCTCCGGATGCCATTTCCATCCCCGCTGTCCTCACGCCTTCGCGCGTTGCCGCGCCGAGGTCCCCGCATTGCGCGAGATAGCGCCGGGCCGTGTTTCGGCCTGCCACCTGAACGAGCTGCCCAGCCCATGAAACCCGCATTCACCGTCGTGAAGCCCACCGGACACGCCGTGCCCCTGGTGCTCGATTCCCCGCACAGCGGCAGCGACTACCCGGAGGACTTTCGCGCCGCGGTGGCGACCGAGCTGCTGCGCCAATCCGAGGACAGCTTCGTGGACGAGCTCTACGCCGCGGGCCCGGCCCTGGGCGCCACGCTCATCAGCGCCAATTTCCCGCGCAGCTACATCGACCCGAATCGCTCGCTCCTCGACATCGACTCGGGCCTCCTGGCCGCGCCGTGGCCGGGCCCCGCGGTGCCGAGCCGCAAGACCCAGCTCGGCATCGGGCTCATCTGGCGCGTCCTCGACTCCGGGGAAGCGATCTACGGCCGCAAGCTATCGGTGGAGGAGGTGAAGCAGCGCATCGTGCGCTTCCACCAACCCTACCAGCGCGCCGTGAAGGATGCCCTCGACGCGGCGCACGAGCATTTCGGGGGCGTATGGCACATCAATTGCCACTCGATGCCGGCCTTGAGCGGGCGCATCTCCGAGGAGGGGCCGGGCAAGGCACGCGCCGACTTCGTGCTCGGCGATCGCGACGGCTCGACTTGCGAGCCGCAGTTCACCGCCCTGGTCGCCAAGACTCTGGGCGACATGGGCTACCAGGTGAAGGTCAACGACCCGTACAAGGGCGTGGAGCTGGTGCGCGCATTCTCGGATCCGGCTGCGCAGCGGCACAGCCTGCAAATCGAGGTGAACCGCAGGCTCTACATGGACGAGGGCACGCGCATGAAGACGGCGGGCTTCGAGAAGCTGCGCGTCGACATCGAACGCATGCTGACGGTGGTCGCGCGGTATGCCGCGGAGCGCGGCTCCCATCTGTGCGCCGCGGATCATCACCATCACGGCCATGGCCATCACCACCACCACGATCATGACCATGACAACGGCCATGGCGATGACCATTCCGACGGTTCCTCGCATAATCACGATCACGACCACCGCCACTGACCCCCCCATGACCGCCATCGCCGTCGAGTTGAAAGCCCCCGACATCGAGCGCCACCGCCGCTCGCCGACCGGCACCGAATTCGTCCATACCTTCGAGAGCGGCAAGCCCGGGCCCCACGTGATGGTGAACGCGCTCACGCATGGCAACGAGATCTGCGGCGCGCTCGTGGTCGACCGGTTGCTGCGCGAGGGGCTCGCGCCCACGCGCGGCACGCTCACTCTCGCGTTCGCCAACGTGGAGGCATTCTCGCGCTTCGATCCGGCGAACCCGTATGCCACGCGCTTCGTCGACGAGGATTTCAACCGCGTGTGGACGCCGCAAACGCTCGACGGCGGGCGCGATTCGACGGAGCTGCGCCGTGCGCGGCGACTGCGCCCGTTCGTGGAGGCCGCGGACTTCCTTCTCGACATCCATTCGATGCTCGAGCCCAGCCCGCCGGTGATGATCTGCGGTCCCCTCGAGAAGGGTATCCGCTTCGCGTTCGACGTCGGCATTCCCGAGCACATCGTGAGCGACACGGGGCACGCGAACGGCACGCGCATGCGCGACTACGGCGGCTTCGGAGATCCCGCCAGCGCGAAGAACGCCCTGCTGGTGGAATGCGGCCAGCATTGGGAGCGCAACGCGGAGCGCGTCGCATGGCAAACGACCTGGAGGTTCCTGCACCGTCTGGGCGTGGTCGATCGGGCCGCCGCCGAGCGCGAGATCGAGCCCGCCGGAGCGCAGAAGCTCATCCGCGTGACCGATGCCGTGATCGCGAGCACTCCGGCATTCCGCTTCGCGAAGCCCTTCTGCGGGCTCGAGGTGATTCCCCGCCAGGGCGACGTCATCGCGTGGGACGGCGACCGGGCGGTGCGCGCGCCCTACGACAACTGCGTGCTCATCATGCCCGTGCCCAACAACGTGAAGACCGGGCTCACCGCGGTGCGGCTGGGACGCGTCGAGACGCGCTAGCCGCCCGTTCGCTAGCCGGCGACGTCCTCGCTCTTGCCCGAGGGGCGGATGCCGAGCTGCTTGAGCTTGCGGTAGAGGTGCGTGCGCTCCAGGCCCACGCGATCGGCCACGCGCGACATGTTGCCGTCCTCGCGCCGGATGTGGTGCAGGAAATACTGCTTCTCGAACTGCTCGCGCGCGTCACGCAGCGGCAGGTCGAGCGAGACTCCGACCTCCGTGGTCGCCGGCTCGCGCGGGCCGAGGTTGAACTCGCGCGCCACCCGGTTCACGTCGTCGCCGGTGATGTCGTTGGTGAGCGTGGTGAGCGCGAGGGTCTTCACCACGTTCTGGAGCACCGGAAGATTGCCCGGCCAATCGAGGTTGCGCATCACGTTCAGCGCGCCGACGGTGAGCGTGCGCAGCGGCACTTCGTTCGCGTCGACCAGCTGCGTGAGCATCGTCATCGCGATGTCGGGGACGTCCTCGGCATGGTCGGCGATCGCCGGCACGCGGATGGTGAGGCCCGAGAGCTGGTGGTATAGACCCGCGTCGAAGCGCCCGTCCTCCGCCATCGCCGGCAGCGGTCCCGTAGCCGCGCAGATGAGGCGCACGTTGAACTTGTCGAGCTTGCCGAGCAATTGCGCGAGGCCTTTCTGCTCGGCCTTGGCGAGGAGGGCGATCTCGGGGAGGAAGAGCGTGCCCTCGCGGGCCTCGTTCAGCGGCTCGAACGGGTTCGAGGCGAGCCAGTCGGTTTCCTCCGGCGCGACCCACGGCGTGTTGGGAATGTGAAGGTGGCGCGCGCAGAGCTCGAATCCGCAGCCGGGCTCTCCCGTGAAGAGCACGGGGGTGCGCAGGCGCCCGACCTGCTCGAGGCGCTGGCGCAGCTCCTGGATCACGCGCGCGCGGCCCAGGTTCACCAGCGCGAGCCCGGTCTTGGGCAGCACCCGGCCGCCCGCGAGCGCCTTGCCGACCGTCGCGAGGAGCTTCGGAAGGCTGATCGGCTTCTCGAGAAAGTCGAACGCGCCGATACGCGTCGCCTCGACCGCCGAGTCGATGGTGCCGTGCCCGGACATCATCACCACCGGCATGGTGAGAAGCCCGCTGCCGGCCCATTCCTTGAGGAGGGTGATGCCGTCGGTATCGGGCATCCAGATGTCGAGCAGCACGAGGTCGGGGCGCATCTCCTTCCGCGCCGAGCGCGCCGTCTGCGCGTTCTCCGCGAGGCGCACACCATAGCCCTCGTCGCGCAGGATCTCGAAAAGAAGCTCCCGGATACCGACTTCGTCGTCGACGACGAGGATCTGGTTTGCGGACATTCGGGGTTCTTACGCGGCCTTGGAAGGCAGGACAATGCTCACGGTAGCGCCGTGGGGCTTGACGTTTTCGACAAGGATCCTGCCGTGATGTTCATCGACGATTTTCTTCACGATCGCAAGCCCGAGTCCCGTTCCCTTCGGCTTGGTGGTCACGTAGGGCTCGAAGATGCGGCCCATCACGCCCTCGGCGATGCCGGTGCCGTTGTCGCGCACCGTGAGCAGCACCCCGCCCGTCCCCATGCTGGTGTTCACCAGGATGCGCGGATTCTCCACTCCGATGAGGGCATCGATCGCGTTCTGGAATAGGTTATGCAGCACCTGGCGCAGCATCGCAGGGTCGGCGTAGATCGAGGGCAGGCTCTCCGCGAGCCGCGGCTCGATCGCCACCCCCATCGCCTCGTAGAGCACGAGCACTTCGCGCACCAGCTCGTTCAGGTTCACCGCCTTGGCGTTCATGCGCGAGGCATGCGCGTATTGGGTGAAGTCGTCGACCATGCCCTTCAGCGCCGCCACGTGCGACACGATGGTGCCGGTGGCGCGCTTCAGGATGTCGGCCTCGGCTTCCGGCAGCTTGTCCTTGAGCTTGAGCTGCAGGCGCTCGGCGGAAAGCTGGATCGGCGTGAGCGGGTTCTTGATCTCGTGCGCGAGGCGGCGCGCCACTTCGCCCCACGCGGCGTCGCGCTGCGCCTGGATCAAATGGGTGATGTCGTCGAACACCACCACGTAGCCTTCCTCGCCGCGCCCGCCCAGGCGCGTGCCGCGAATGAGGAGGGTGCGCTGACCGTCGGCGCGGCGGTACTCCATCTGCTCCTCCCACTGGCGCATGCCGGAGGAGGCGAACTGGCGCAGCGCGATCTCCGCGAACGGCGCCACCGATTGCACGTGGCGCGGCCACTCGGAAAGCTTGATGCCGTGGAAGGCGCCCCCGGGAACCGCGAGGATCGCGTTCGCGGCCGCGTTCATGGTCTTCACGTAGAGGCGCTCGTCGAAGGTGAGCACGCCCGAGGTGAGGTTCGATAGGATCGTCTCGAGATAGGTCTTGGAATTCACCAGCAGCTGCTGGTTGCGCTCCATCGCGTCGGTGGCGTCCGCGATCTGGCGCGTCATCGTGTTGAACGACTGCGTGAGCACCCCGAATTCATCGCGGCTCTTGACTGGATTCAGCTTGGAATAGTCGCCCTTGGCGATCGCACGGGTCGCCTCGGCCAGAGCCGAAAGCGGCGCGGACAGCTTTTCCGACAGCACGAAGGCGAGCGCCAGCGCGGAGAAGAGCGTGAGCAGCATGGCGAGCGTGAGCGTGAGCCCGAAGATGCGCTTCAGGTCCGTGCGCGCGAGCAAGAGCTCCTGGTAATCCTTGTAGCCCTTCTCGACAAGCTCGGCCTCGCGGGCGATCGCGGGCGGCACGCGTTGCAGCACCTGGAGGATGCGGATGTCGTCGGCGATGGTGAGCACGTTCACCGGAACGAGCACGCGCAGGTAGAGGCCGCGCTGGGGGATCGCCTCGATCAAGCGCACCGGCTGCTGCGAGCGTACCTGGCGCAGCACAGCGGGGCCGGGCAAGTCGGGCAGCAGCATCACCGGCTCGACCCCGGACTGGGCGATGGAGGTTGATGCCGCTCTTCAGCGACTCGTCCACGCGCACGTCGAACCACGACTCGATGGAGCGCTGCAGGAACTGGAACGAGATCGCGTACACCAGCCCGCCCGGGATCAACGCCATCAGCGTGAACACCACCATGAGGCGCAACGTGAGCTTGGAGCCGAACACGCGCTCGCGCAGCTTCTTGCGCAGCACCAGGAGCTGATAGACGATCAACGCCATGAGGCCCAGCGCGAAGCCGCCGCCCAACCCGAGCAGCAACGGGTAGTTCTGCGCGAAGAGCGCGTTGTTCGATGAAGCCTCGGACATCAGGTACACCAGCGCCGCGCCGGTGACCACACACAGGAATATCAGGGCCTTCATGGAGTCCACGACCAGCGGTACCAATCCGAAGCCAGCGTCCAATCGCGCGAGGCGATGGCGTTCAGCTGGAACGGTTTGGGGAGCTGGGCGGTGTCCAGGCGCATGCGGATCCCCGCCTGGTAGGCTGTGTCCTTCTTGAATGCATTGCGGTCGGCGATCTGCAGGTTGCGCAAGCGCGAGAGAACGCGGGTCACTTCCTCGAAACGCGTGAAGTTCTGGTACTGGTTGCCGACTGAAAGGCGATACTGGCGCAGGAGCGGTGTATAGCTGATCTTGTAGGTCTGCAAGACCTGCACGGGCTTTTCGTCGAACCAGTACCAGCGCGGCCGCGAAAGTTCGAATTCCACCACGAGGTAGAGCGGCACGCCGCGGTTTACGGCCTCCTCGAGGCGTGGGCTGAACTGGATATCGAATTCCGCGCCGAGCTGCCAGCCGTCTTCGGCGAGCTCGAGCGTCGCGGACTTCACGGCGATGCCTTCATCCGCGTAAGCGGCGGGCACGAATGCCGCCAGCATCAACATCAGCATCCCCAAGCGCAGGCGCCGCGAGATCCCCCAAGGGCTGCGGACGAGCGAGATCAGGAAGGATGCAAGCGTCATCGGATGACGTTCCGAAGTGTGGTGCCAAAGATACAACTGATGCGGCCGAGATACAATTTACCACTTTTTACTTCCGGATGCCAGTGCAAGGGAGATCCGCTCGCCTCTTATTCGACATAATAATCATATATTTAGGCGTGGGCCGGCGAAGCCCCCGCGAGAAAGTCGCGAATGGCCATCCGTTTGCCGCCGGGGCGCTGTACTTCTCCCAGGGCCAGAGCCCCGCGCCCGCACGCGATCACGAGCCGCCGGGAGTCCGCCACCACGGCGTCACCGGGCGTGCCCGACTCCGCGGCGGGTTGCGCTTTCCATATCTTGAGCGGCGCTCCGGCGACCAACCCTTCGGCGCCGGGAACGGGATTGAAGGCGCGCACCACGCGGTCCACGACATCACAGGGCTGCGTCCAATCGATTCGCGCGTCGGCTCGCGAGATCTTGCCCGCGTAGGTTGCAGCCTGCTCGTCCTGCTTGCGCCAATGCAGTTTATCGAGTCGCGCGAGGACGTCGATGATCGCCTGCGCTCCCATGGCGGAAAGCGCCTCGGTCAGGTCGCCCGCGGTTTCACGCGGCCCGATCGGCCGGACGAGTTCGAGCGCCATCGGGCCGGTATCGAGCCCGGCGTCCATGCGCATGATGGTGATGCCGGTCTCGGAGTCGCCTGCGAGAAGCGCACGCTGAATCGGCGCTGCTCCGCGCCATCGCGGCAGGAGCGACGCATGAATGTTGAGGCAACCGTGGGCCGGAATGGCGAGTATCGCCAGCGGCAGGATGAGCCCATAGGCCGCGACCACCATCACGTCGGGCGCGAGGGCCTCGAGGCGTGAAACCACCTCGTCTTGCTTGAGCGTGGCGGGCTTCAGCACTTCGATGCCGTGCTTTTCGGCGGCTTGGGCGACCGCGCTGGAGGCGAGACGCATACCGCGCCCGGCGGGCCGGTCGGGCTGCGTGAGGACTGCAATCACCGGGTGTCCGGCGGCGATGATGGCCTCGAGGGCTCGCGCGGCGAACGCCGGCGTGCCCGCGAAGACGACACGCTGCGGGGCGTCTCCTATGTCACGCCGCTTTGCGTTGACGTTTCTTCAGCTTCGCGCGAACGCGGTTCTGCTTCAGGTCGGACAGATAGTCGACGAAGACCTTGCCTTGCAGGTGATCCATCTCATGCTGGATGCAGGTTGCGAGCATGCCGGACGCGTTCAGGGTGAAGCGCGCGCCATTTCGATCGAGCGCGGTGACGGTCACGCTTTCGGCGCGCTCGACATTGTCGTAGACCCCGGGGACCGAAAGGCAACCCTCCTGGTTGACCGCCACGCCTTCGCGGCGCGTGATCTCGGGGTTGACGAATACGCGCAGGTCGCTTCGATCATCGCTCACGTCGATGACGAGGATTTGCTTGTGGACGTCCACCTGGGTCGCGGCGAGTCCTACACCGGGGGCGGCGTACATGGTTTCGGCCAGATCGTCGATCAATTTGCGCATCGCCGCATCGAGTTTCTCGACGCGTTCGGCGGGCGTATTGAGGCGCAGGTCGGGGTACTGAAGGATATCGAGAATAGCCATAAATGCTTGCTAATTGAAGAAATTATGTGCAGAATTTAGTGCACTACATGAAAAAGGGGGCGTAACCCTTTTTCTGAATATGGGTCTCCAACTCCATATCCACAAGTGAGCGTCGCCATGCGAAAGACAATTATAACTTTAGTCGTCGCCGTGGCCAGTTTGGTTCCGGCCTCGATCTGGGCCGACGGCATGCCGCCGTCCGCCGCGAAAAGAACCCCTGCGACTCCCGCGGGCGGGCCCGAGTCGGGCAACAGGGTGACCATGGCGGATCTTGCCGCCGATGCGCCCAACGACTACACGGTCGCCAAGGGCGACACCCTGTGGGGCATCGCGGGACGCTTTCTCAAGGACCCGTGGAAGTGGCCCCAGATCTGGGAGATGAACCGCGACCAGATCAAGAATCCGCACTGGATTTATCCGGGCAACGTGATCCACCTCGACCGCTCGGGCGCCTCGCCGCGCCTCACCCTGGGCGACGGCTCGGGACCGTCGGGAGGCACCGAGGCCGAGGCCACCTCCAACGTGGTGAAGCTCGAGCCGCGCGTGCGCGTCGAAACGCTCGAGACAGCGGTTCCCAGCATCCCGGGTAGCGCGATCGGTCCGTTCCTGTCGCAGCCGCTGGTCATCGAGGAGAACGGCCTCGACGGCGCGCCGACCATTCTCGCCACCGAGGAAAGCCGCGTCATCGTGGGCCAGGGAGATCTCGCCTACGCGGATCGCATCGGCGACAACGAGGGCGTCAACTGGCAAGTCTTCCGCCCCGGCGCCGTGTTGCGCGATCCCGATACCGGCGAAGTGCTCGGGCGTGAAGCCAAGTACCTCGGCGATGCGCGCGTGCGGCGCTTCGGCAACCCGACCACGCTCGAGGTCACCAAGGCGCGCCAGGAGATCAACCGCGGCGACCGGCTCACCCCGGCGCGCGAGACGAGCTTCCCAAGCTATATCCCGCGCGCTCCCGACAAGCCCATCAAGGGCCTGATCATGTCGGTGGATGGCGGCGTCTCCGAGCTCGGCCAGTTCCAGATCATCACCATCAATCGCGGCTCGCGCGACGGCATCGAAGTCGGGCACGTGCTCGCGAGCTATCACCGCGGGCAGATCGTCACCGCGCGCGGCGCCCAGGACCTCGAATCGCCGAAGTGGTTTTCGGGATGGAGCTCGGGCAGCTGGTCGTGGCCTTCGTGGAACTGGAACAACGAGACCAAGGCGATGCCGGTCGTGCCACCGCCCTCCGGCGCGCCGGCGGCGGACGGGCAGAGGGCGGGTGCGCCACTCGCGGGCCGCGAGCTGCGTCTTCCCGACGAGCGCAACGGACTCATCTTCGTGTTCCGCGTCTTCGAGAAGATGTCGTATGCGATGGTACTGAAGGCCACGCGCCCCATCTATGTGGGCGACGTGGTGCAGACGCCTTGAGCTGAACCGGGTTCGTTCCGGAAAAAGGGGCTGCGGCCCCTTTTTTTTTGCGCGGTCAGCGCAGGACGACCCTGTGCCGTTCATGGGCATGTCCCCCGCATCGAATCGACCCCGCCTTGGATTCCACCTTCGCATCGCACGCCGAGATCCGCGCCTGGCTTCGCCTCACGCTCATCCCCGGAATCCCGCCATCGGTACAGCGCAAGCTCCTGAACGAACTGGGCTCGCCGCGGCAGGTGGTCGATGCGCCCGCGCATGTGATGTCGGCCTGCGTGGGAGAAAGAATCGCGCAGCTCCTCGCGCGCGGCCCGTCGCAGGGCTTGGTCGACGCCACGCTGCGCTGGCTCGAGCGTCCGGGCTGCCAACTGCTCGCCTTGGGCGATCCTCGCTATCCGCGCGCGTTACTCGATATCCCCGACCCGCCCACGATCATTTACGCGCAAGGGCGCGTGGAAGCGCTCAACAATCCCGCCTTCGCGATCGTGGGAAGCCGCAACGCCACGCCCCAGGGCGCGCGCGATGCGCATGCCTTCGCGCACGCCTTGTCGGATGCGGGGCTTACCATCGCCAGCGGGCTCGCGCTCGGCATCGACGCGGCGGCGCACCGTGGGGGCCTCGCGGGAGCCGGCTCGAGCGTCGCAGTGCTCGGCACCGGTCCCGACATCGTCTATCCGCGCCGCAACGAGGAGCTCGCGCAAGCTCTGGCCGAACAAGGCTGCCTCATTTCGGAGTTTCCGGTCGGCATGCGCGCCGTCCCCGGGAACTTCCCGCGCCGCAATCGTCTCATCAGTGGGCTCGCGCGCGGCGTTCTTGTCGTCGAGGCGGCGCTGCCGAGCGGCTCGCTCTCCACGGCGCGGCTCGCCCTCGAACAGGGTCGCGATGTCTTCGCCATCCCCGGATCCATCCATTCGCCGCTTTCGAAGGGATGCCATTGGCTGATCAAGGAGGGTGCGAAGCTGGTCGAGGGCGCGGAGGATGTGCTCGTCGAGCTCGGTATGAAGGCATCCCGTGCGCCCGCAAGAGCCGCGGCCGCGCCCCCGGAAGAGCACGATCCGCTGCTCGCGGCGCTGGGCTTCGCGCCCGCCACCATCGACCAGCTCGCGCGGCACACCGGGCTGGACGCTGCTACACTCGCCGCCCAACTCGCACGCCTCGAGGTCGAGGGAAGCGTCGCGGCGCTGCCCGGCGGCCGGTTCCAGCGCGGCGGGGAGCGCGGTATAGAATGAAACGAGAAGGCCCCGAATAAATCCATGGCATCGAACCTGCTCATCGTCGAGTCGCCGTCCAAGGCGAAGACGCTCAAGAAATATCTCGGCAAGGACTACGAGATCCTCGCCTCCTACGGCCACGTGCGCGACCTCGTCCCCAAGACCGGCGCCGTGGATCCGGACGACAACTTCAAGATGAAGTACGAGCTGATCGAGCGCAACGCGAAGCACGTCGACGCGATCACCAAGGCGGTGAAGTTCGCCGACACCGTGCTCCTCGCGACGGACCCGGACCGCGAAGGCGAAGCGATCGCGTGGCACCTTTCCGAGATCCTCAAGTCGAGGAAGGCGCTCAAGGACAAGAAACTGAAGCGCGTCGTGTTCTACGAGATCACCGAGGGCGCGGTGAAGGACGCGGTGAAGAACCCGCGGGCGATTTCCATGGAGCTGGTGAACGCGCAGCAGGCGCGCCGCGCGCTCGATTACCTGGTCGGCTTCAACCTGTCGCCGCTCCTCTGGAAGAAGATCCGCCGCGGCCTGTCCGCCGGCCGGGTGCAGAGCCCGGCGCTGCGCCTCATCGTCGAGCGCGAGCTCGAGATCGAGGCTTTCAAGACGCAGGAGTACTGGTCGATCCATTTCGACAGCGAGAAGAACAAGGTCGCGTTCACCGCCAAGCTCTCCCACTTCAACGGCGCCAAGCTCGACCAGTTCGCGGTCGGCGACGCGGCGCGCGAAGAGGAGATCCGCAAGTTCCTCGAAGCCCACGGCAAGGGGCTCGCGAAGGTGAAGGAGGTCGAGAAGAAGAGGAAGCTGCGCTCGGCCGCGGCGCCCTTCACCACCTCCACGCTGCAGCAGGAAGCGGTGCGCAAGCTCGGATTTTCGACCGACCGCGCGATGAAGGTCGCGCAGAGCCTCTATGAAGGCGTCGCGGTGGGCAAGGACGTGACCGGCCTCATTACCTACATGCGTACCGATTCGGTGACGCTCTCGAAAGAGGCGATCACCGAAATGCGCGGCTTCATCACCAAGAATTACGGTGCCGACTACCTGCCGAAGGCGCCGGCGGTCTATCGCAGCACCTCGAAGAACGCGCAGGAAGCCCACGAGGCCATCCGGCCCACGTCCATCTCCCGCACGCCCGACTCGGTGGCACGCTACCTCAACGACGAGCAGCGCAAGCTCTACGAGATGATCTGGAAGCGGGCGATCGCCTCACAGATGACGCCGGCGCAGTTCGACACGGTCGCCGTCGACTTCACCGTGGGCGGCGACGGCAACGTATTTCGCGCCACCGGGCAGACCATGGTATTTCCGGGATTCTTCGCGGTTTACCACGAGGACCAGGACGACGCCGTCGAGGAGGAGGACAAGCGCCTGCCCGCCTTTGATGTGGGCGACGCCGTGAAGATCCAGAAGCTCTACGGCGAGCAGCATTTCACGCAGCCCCCGCCGCGCTTCTCCGAGGCGAGCCTGGTGAAAGCGCTCGAGCAATACGGCATCGGCCGCCCTTCGACCTACGCGTCGATCATCTCCACGCTGGTGAACCGGGAATACGTGACCCTCGACAAGAAGCGCTTCCAGCCCACCGACGTGGGGCGCGTCGTGAACAAGTTCCTCACGGATCATTTCGCGCACTGGGTCGACTACGCATTCACCGCCAAGCTCGAGGACGAGCTCGACGACATCTCCAACGGCAAGGACGAGTGGATCCCGGTGCTCGCGCGCTTCTGGAAGGACTTCTCCGCGCAGATCCTGGAAAAAGAATCGGTCTCGCGCAAGGACGTGACCCAGGAGCAGCTCGAGGAGATGTGCCCGAAGTGCGGCAAGCACCACCTCACCAACCGCCTCGGGCGCCGCGGGCGATTCATCGGCTGCGCCGGCTATCCCGAGTGCGACTACACGCGCAACGTCGACGGCGCCGAGAACCAGGAGGCGCAGAAGCGCGAGATCGGCATCGATCCCAAGACGAAGATGCTGATCCAGCTTCTGCAGGGGCCGTTCGGCCCGTACGTGCAGCTGGGCGAGCCCGAAGGCGACAAGAAGCCCAAGCGGGTGTCCGTGCCGAAGAACATCGCGCCCGACGCGGTCACCCTCGAGATCGCCGCGAAGCTCCTGGAGCTGCCGCGCGACCTGGGGCCGCACCCCGAGTCGGGCAAGAAGGTGAATGCGGCGATCGGCCGTTTCGGCCCCTACGTGAGCCACGACGGGCAGTTCAAGTCGATCCCGAAGGACGAAAACGTCTTCGACATCGGTCTCGAGCGCGCGGTGGCCCTGCTCAAGGAGCCGAAGGTATTCAACGCGCGCGGCGCGCTCAAGGTCCTCGGCAAGCATCCCGACGATAACCAGTCGGTGGCCCTCTATTCAGGCCGCTACGGGGCATACGTGAAGCACGGCAAGGTGAACGCGACCCTCCCCGACCAGGGCGCGATCAACTCCATTACGCTCCCGGAGGCGCTCGAGCTCCTCGCGGCGAAGTCGGGCAAGGGACGTGCGCCCGCGCGCACCGCGACGAAATCCTCAAAACGCGCCGCGGCCGCGAAGCCCGCCGGGAAGGCGAAGGCCAGGGCCCGATAGGCCGAGCCTCCCCTACGCCGCGCAGCAAGGCGGCGCCAGCGCGTGCGCGCTATCGGGATGCGCGGGACGCAAGTCGCACCCCGAGGAGGCTTGCGCATGCCTCAGCGCGCCATGGGCGAACTCGATCGGGATCGAGCGCTCGCCTTTTTCCGCGGCGGGGTAGATCCAATGCTTCGCGGCGACCTCGGCGTGGCAGCAGCGCACCGTCCTGCCCGCGCCTCCCTGCGGCACATGTCCCCACTTGCGCTCGACTGCGATGCACGGGATCGCGTCGAAGGCCGCCCGGCATTGCGCGGTTTCGCTGCGCATGTCGATTCCGATGTGATCGAGGAAAGGACGCGGATGGCGAGCCTCGAGGGCTTCGCGCAGGTCGTCGACCGACACCGGGATATGCGAGAAGATGACGTTGATCGCGCCGCGCAGCCGGTACTTCACGAATCCGTCGCGGCCATGGTCGAGCACGGCGCCGTGGGATTCCAGCGTCGCGACGGCGATGCGGCTCGTGTCGTCGACCTTCACATGCAGATGGATAGTCTCGGCGCACGCAAGGCTCGCGTGCAACCGGGAATCGCATAGGACACGACGCACCGCGCCGCTTTCCTGCGCTGCGATGAAGCCATCCGAGACCAGGCGCTCGAGCGTCGCGCTCGCCTCTCGATCGCGCGAAAGGTTCATTGCGTTTCCTCCCGTTCAGATGCGCTCCGCGGGCAGGTTCCCCGCCACGGCCCCACATAAAGGTCCCACCAATGGCGCGGCGCGGCCTGCCCGGGGATTCCATATCGCAGGCCCGACGCGGGCGCCGCGTAGGTGCCGAACAACCGATCCCACACCATGAGCACGGCGCCCAGGTTGCGGTCGGTGTGTTGCGCCGCCGCGCTGTGGTGGATGCGATGGTTCGCCGGCGTGTTGAGCCATCCGTCAAGCCGGCCGAGCGGGCCGATCGCCTCGGTGTGCAGCCACGACTGATAGTGGAAGCAGGCGAGCTGGAAGCCCAGGACCAGGATCGCCGGCAATCCGAGCAGCACCCAAGGAAGGTAGAAGGCCGGCGCGAAGGCCTGGTTCAGGAACGACACGCGGTACGCGGTCGCGGCCGTATACGCGGGCGAGCTGTGGTGCGCCGCGTGGTAGAGGCGCCAGAGCGCCCCCACGCGATGCGCGCAGCGGTGCTCCCAGTAGTAGCTGAAATCGCAGGCCACGAACGCGGCGAGGATCGCGGCGGGCCACGCATCCCAGCGCCACGGGGCCACGCCCTGCGCCGTGAAGTACAACGCCGACCAGACGCCGCCGGCGAGCAAGCTCACCACCAGATTGGGCGGCAGGAGACTCAGGCTGAGCGCCATCTCGCGCCGCGCGGCGGCGGTCAGCTCGCCGCGACGCCGCAGCCATTTCCATTCCTCGCGCGCGCTCACCAGGCCCGCGGCGATGCAAAAGCCGATGGCGGCGCTCACCACCAGTGCCTGCTTCGTGGCGATGTCCACGCGCTATTCCGCGATGGCCTCGGCGAGCGGTGCTCGACGAGCCAGGCGCGGCCGGTGCTGCCATGAATCGGCGGCGCGTTTGCGCGCGTTGTACTCGCAGAACGACGCGAGGTTGCCGTCGGTGTCGACGATGTGATGGCAGCACGCGGAGACACGGTCCTGGTCATAGGAGAACCGGTCCATGAAGGGTTTGATCGCGATGCCGAAGACATGCGCCGGCGCGACGAGCCGCCGGGCGAAGTGCGCAAGAGCCCGTTGCATGAGCCCGCCGGCGCGCGTTCCGACGATTTGGCGGACCTCGCCCGCGCCGAGCTGCGTCTTGTACGCCACCCGGCTCATGACGCGCTCGAGCTCGACGTGGCGCGCGATGTTGAAGAGGATCCCGAAGCGGCGCACGAAGAGCGTCACCCAGCCGCAATTCGGGTGGCTGCAAGGAATCGGCATGAAATCCGATTCGCGCGTGTGCCGCGACAATCCGGTCGCGACGCCCTTCACCGCGTCCGAAAGAGTGAGGCGATTCATGGGATCGGCGGCGAGCTCGTAGCGCCCGGAGAAGAAAGCGGGCTGCAGGGCGACGAGGCGCACGTTGCGGTGCTTCACGCCCTGCGCCACCACCCATGCGATCTCGCGCTCGTTCACGCCGGGAGCGAGGGTCATGGTGAGCTGCATGGGCACTTGCAGGCGGTCCAGCCGCTGCAGGAGGCGCTCGCGGATTTTCTGCGGGCGGGCGCGGCGCAGCGCCTTGTTGGCCTGCGCATCGGAGCCGTCGAACTGCAGCAGGACGAGGAGCTTCGGGCGGTACTTCACGAGCCTTTCGGCCGCGCCGGGCTTGTCGAACGCGATGCCGTTGGTGGGGAGGTAGATCTTCGCGATTCCGGGCTCCCCGTGCAGGAAATCGAGCATCTCCCAGAAATCGGGGTGGATGGCGGCTTCGCCGCCGGTGATCTGGATCGAATCGAGGCCGCCCTTCATGCTCACGAGCGCGGCGATCGTGGCGCGGAATTCGTCGAGGGGGAGTAATCGGTCGCCCTTCGACTCGGCGTAGCACACGCGGCAGGCGAGATTGCACGCGTCCGTGATCTCGACCAGGATGGTGCAGCTCTTGTTGGAGCGCTGGTCGCTGAAATCATGGTGCCATTCGTCCGCCGCGGGCGTCGAGCAATCCTCGCCCGCGGCGCAGCACGGGGCGCCGTAAGCGGGGACATGGGTCACGCGCGAGGCATCGTAGGCGCGCCCCCAGCGGTCCTTGTTGGAGAGCTGGTAGTAGCGCTCGTCGTTCTCGATCACGGCGAGGCTTCGTCCGTGAACGGCGCACACCTTCGCCATCAGAACGCGGCCCTGCGCGACGTATACGGCGGCGCGCACGTGCGCGAGGCAATCGGGACAAAGGCTGAGCGTCGTCTTCAGAACCTGCGTCTCGGGTGGCAGCGAAAACAGCGCGCGCACCTGGTCGATGTCGAGATTCCTCAACGGGGCGGCCACGGCGGCGAGCCGGGACTCGAGGGATGCGGAAGGCACGCGTGGTTCGACGCGAACGCAAACGGGGAATGCTCTAGCCATGGTTCATTCCTTCCGGGATCAGCGCGCAGCAGCCGCGATAGAGGAAACGCCGCGCCGGCCGGAATCGCGCGGCGTGCTCGGTGACCAGGCGGCGTAGCTGCGTCGACGAGAACTCGCGGTTGGCGCGCGCCTCCCCGCCGCGATGCAGCGCAAGCACGTCGCGGGCGAGGCGCGCGGGCAGCAGCCCCGCGACCGCTTCTCTTGTGTACGAGACGTGACCGTACTCGTCGGCGAGGACCGCCGCGACCGCCTTCGCCGCGTAAGGCGTGGCGCCCTGGGCGCACGCTTCGAGGTGGTACTCCAATGATTGCGCGATGCGCTTTTCGAGCCAATGGAGGTGACCCAGGAAGTGCGCAAGCTTGAGCGTGCGGGCGTCGCGATCGTCCTCCCGCCGCAACGCCGGCTGCGCCGGGGTGTGGCGCAGGATCACTGCGTTGTAGATTTCCTCTCGCGGAAGCGTCTTCACGGGTTCCCCGAGCGCGCGTATGGCCTTCCTGTACAGCGCGATGTGCTTGTCTTCCTCGCGCATATGCAGGCGCATGCGCCGCTCCAGCGCCGCGTCCTCGACCGCGGCGAGCGGGAAGTAGTCGACTACGCGGTGCGGGTACTCTTCCCCGTTGAGATAGAGGTTGAGCACCTGCGCGTGCAACACGGGATCCGCGACGATGTCGCGGTGCAGCTGGCGCTTGATGGCGCTGACGATGAACAAGACGGTCAGCGCAGCATGATGGCGCAGGTCCCGAACACCAGGAGCATCAGCACGAAGCCCCCGATCGCGAGGTTGATGAGCACCCTCACGATGAGCGGAGCTCGCTCCTGCGGCGGCTCGCGCTTCGGCTGCTGCGGGGCCTGCGTCGGGTCGTTTTCGTTCATGTCGTTCCTCCTTGGATCGTCTTCCAGCGGGCCCAGGACGCGGGATGGCGGCCGCTGCGCGCGTAGAGCGCGGCCGCCCCTGCGATGATCATCGCCACACACATGAGCTGATAGGCCGATAGCCCGTGATAGGGCTTCGCCGTGTCGCGCACGAATTCGGTGAGGAAGCGGAAGATGCCGTAGGCCACGAGGTACAGGGCGAACAGCCTTCCGAAGAGGATCTGCCGGCGCCACAGCAGCAGAAGCACGTAACCGGCGGCGAGCTGGAACATCACCTCGTAGAGCTGCGCGGGGTGTCGCAGGATGCCGTCGTCGTACGCGATCGAGAGGGGGCCATCATGGGGCGCGCCCCGGCAGCATCCGGCGAGCAGGCAGCCGATGCGCCCGATGCCGATGGAGAAGGGCAGCGCCACGGCGAATCGGTCGTTGGGCGGGATGTCGTAGCGCAGGAGCGGCTTCGCGGCCTCGACCGCGATGAAGCCGAAGAGGAGCGCCCCCACGATCGAGCGCCCCGAAGCGAGCAGCGCCTCCCAGTCGTGGAACGGGCGAATCGGCCATAGCGCGTCGCCGAGGATCACCGCGACCTTCGCCCCGAGCACGGCGGCGACCGCCGTGATCGCCTGCATCGTGTAGTAACGCTGCTTGTCTCCCGGCGCGAAATGGGCCGTCGTCGGCACCGCCAGAAGAAGGCCGATGCTCACGAGCATCAGCCCGGCGTAGCTCATGTGGATGTCGGGTGCCGGCATCATGCGGCGTCGATCCAGCGCCACGCGGCGACGAAGCCCGCCAGGGCGATCCAGGAGGCGGCGTGCACCCGACGCTCGGCGGGCGCGATCGTCTTGTGGAACCTCGCCTCATCGGCCACCAGCAGCGCAAGGAACATCGCGAGCGCCGCGACGGCGGGCACGGCTCGCTCCCCGAACACGGCCGCCGCGGCGGCGCTCGTGCATCCAGGCGTCGATGCCGACGGCGGCGACATAGGGAACCAACGCCAGGCCCAGCCAGATGTTGCGCATCCGCTCACCCCCGGTGTCCGGCTGCGTTTCGATTGAGGCCGGAACAATATATGTGCATACTATATCTATGCATACCAAAGGTAAAGCGTCCCCCGTATCCGCGGTGAATGCGCTGCAAAGGCTGAAGGCGGAGATCGCGCTCAACCGCGACTTCCGGGAAGCGGGGGAGGCGGCCTTTCTTGCGATGGTCTGGACCTGGCAGTGCCTCGAGGACCTGGGCCGGATCTTCTTTCCCCGTTACGGCATCACCGACGTCCAGTTCAACGTCCTGATGATTCTCTGGGACTACCGGGGCCGGGCGTTACGCCAGCACGAGCTGGCCGAGATCCTGGTGGTCAACCGCGCGAGCGCCGGGGGGGTGGTGGCGCGCATGGAAAAGGCGGGCTGGATCGCGCGCGCCGTCGACGAGGACGATTCGCGCGCGCGGCGGGTGCGGCTCACCCCGGCGGGGATCGCCAAGCTCGAGGAAGTGAGGAAGCCCTATTACCGGCTGCTGGGGCGCGTCTTCCGGGCAAGCGACGGCGCCGCCCTGCAGCGCCACATCGACTTCCTCGACACGATCCGTGCGCGGATCGCGACATTACGGCCCGCGGGCCTCAGACGTCGAGGTTCGAAACCCGCAACGCGTTGGTCTCGATGAACTGGCGGCGCGGCTCGACCTCGTCGCCCATGAGCGTCGTGAAGATCTCGCCGGCGCTGATGGCGTCCTCGATCTGCACCTTGAGCAGGATGCGCTTGGTGGGATCCATGGTGGTTTCCCAGAGCTGCTCGGGGTTCATCTCGCCCAGCCCCTTGTAGCGCTGGATCGACATCCCGCCCTTGGCTTCCGAGAGGAGCCAGTCGAGGCCTTCCTTGAAAGAGCGCACCGAGCGCACGGTCTCGCCGCGCTTCACCTGCGCGTCCTCGCGGATGAGGCCCGCCAGGGTTTGCGCCGTCTTCACGATCTGCGCGTAGTCGCCGCTTTCCAGGAAGGCGTGGTCGATGACGGTCTCGACCTTGTTGCCGTGCACCACCTTCTCGAGGCGAAGGCGCCACCCCTCGGACGTGGGATCGCGCTCGATGTGCGCCTTGGGCGGATGCGGGGCCAGCGCGGTATGGAAATCCTTGGCCGCCTGCGCGGCGCCTTCCTTGTCGCCGAGCGAGATCTTCGACATGGAGAGCATCGAGCGCAATACCGTGGGGTCCATCGCGAGGGAGAGCCGTTCGATGATCGCCTCGGTGGTGAGGTATTCGGAAGCGAGCTTCTCGAGGGCCTCGCCCGAAAGCGACGGCGAGCCCGCGCCCGGGGACAGCACGGCGCTGTGCAGCGCCCTTCGCAATTGGTGCTGCTTCAGCTCCAGCTCGTCCTTGAGGTAGCGCTCCTCCTTGCCGCTCTTCACTTTGTAGAGCGGCGGCTGCGCGACGTAGATGTAGCCCTTCTCGACCAGCACCGGCATCTGGCGGTAGAAGAACGTGAGCAGCAGCGTGCGGATGTGCGCGCCGTCCACGTCCGCGTCCGTCATGATGATGATGCGGTGGTAGCGCAGCTTCTCGAGGTTGAAATCCTCGCCGATGCCCGCGCCCAGCGCCGTGATGAGGGTGGCGACTTCCTGCGAGGTGATGATCTTGTCGATGCGGGCGCGCTCGACGTTGAGGATCTTGCCCTTCAGCGGCAGGATCGCCTGGTTCCTGCGGTCGCGACCCTGCTTGGCCGAGCCGCCGGCCGAGTCGCCCTCCACCAGGTAGAGCTCGCAGAGCGCCGGATCGCGCTCCTGGCAGTCGGCGAGCTTGCCCGGCAGGCCCACGCCGTCGAAGACACCCTTCCTGCGCGTGAGCTCGCGCGCCTTGCGCGCCGCCTCGCGTGCGCGCGCCGCCTCGACGATCTTGGTGCAGATGATCCTCGCGTCGGCGGGCTTCTCCATGAGGAACTCGGCGAGCTTCTGGCCGACGATTTCCGACACCACCGGCTGGACCTCGGAGGAGACCAGCTTGTCCTTGGTCTGCGAGGAGAACTTGGGCTCGGGCACCTTCACCGAGAGCACGCACGTGAGGCCCTCGCGCATGTCGTCGCCGGTAGTCTCGACCTTGGCCTTCTTGGCGATCTCTTCCTTCTCGATGTAGTTGTTGATGGTGCGCGTCATCGCGGTGCGCAGGCCCGTGAGGTGCGTGCCGCCGTCGCGCTGGGGAATGTTGTTGGTGAACACCTGCACCGATTCGCCGTAGGTGTCGTTCCATTGCATCGCGACTTCGACGGTGATGCCCTCCTTCTCGCCGATCGAGTAGAAGATATTGTTGTGCAACACCGTCTTTGAACGGTTCATGTAATCGACAAAGCCCTTCACGCCCCCCGCGTGGACGAAGCTTTCGCTCTTGCCGGTGCGCTGGTCGATCAGCTCGATGGCGCAGCCGTTGTTGAGGAAGGAAAGCTCGCGCAGGCGCTTGGCGAGGATCTCGTAATGGAATTCCACGTGGTTGAAGGTTTCCTTGGACGCGAGGAAATGAACTTCCGTGCCGCGCTTGTCGGTGTCGCCCGTCACTTCGAGCGGCTTCATCAGCACACCGTCGTGGAATTCCAGGAAGTGCGCCTTGCCGCCGCGCCAGATGCGCAGCTTGAGCCACTCGGAGAGCGCGTTCACCACCGAGACGCCGACCCCGTGCAGGCCGCCGGAGACCTTGTACGAGTTCTGGTCGAACTTGCCGCCCGCGTGCAACTCGGTCATGACGATCTCGGCGGCGGAGCGCTTCAAGTCGTCGTCTTCCTTGACATCCGTGGGAATGCCGCGGCCGTTGTCAACCACGGAGACGGAATTGTCGGTGTGGATCACGACCTTGATGTCGTCGCAATGGCCGGCGAGGGCCTCGTCGATCGCGTTGTCGACCACCTCGAAGACCATGTGATGCAGGCCCGTGCCGTCGGAGGTGTCGCCGATGTACATGCCGGGGCGTTTGCGCACCGCATCGAGACCCTTCAGGATCTTGATGCTGTTGGAATCGTATTCGGCGGGAATGCGGCCGTTTTCCGGTTGGGGCTGGGGGACAGTTGCCATTAAGTTCCTGTTCGGTTGAAGCTGCGGAGGCCTAGATGCGCATCGGCATCACGACGTACTTGAAGTCGTCGTGGCCGGGCATCTGCACCAGCGCGCTCGAGTTCGAGTCGCCCATGGTGAAGGTCACCGTTTCGGAATCGACGTGGTTCAGCACGTCGAGGAGATACGAGATGTTGAAGCCGATGTCGAGCGGGTCGCCGTCGTACTCGACCGCGAGGCCTTCCTCGGCCTCCTCCTGCTCGTTGTTCGTGCAGATGATCGACAACGCGTCCTTGGTGAATACCAGACGCACGCCGCGGATCTTCTCGTTGGAAAGGATGGCGGCGCGGTTCAACGACTGCGCGAGCGTCGCACGATCGAGCGACACACGATTCTTGTGCGCCGCGGGAATGACCTTCTGGTAGTCGGGGAACTTGCCTTCCACGATCTTGGAGACGATCTCGATCGCGCCGAACGAGAAGCGCGCCTGGTTCGAGCCGATGGCCAGAGATACCTGCTCGTCGGTATCGCCCAGCAGTTTGATCAGCTCGAGCACGGTCTTCCGCGGCAGGATCGCCTCGACCGAGCCGTGGTCGCTCCCCAGCGCCTGGCTTGCGAAGGACAGGCGGTGCCCGTCGGTGGCGACCACGCGCAGCACATCCTTGTCCACCGAGAAGAGCACGCCGTTCAGGTAATAGCGGATGTCCTGCACCGCCATGGCGAACTGGACCAGGCCGAGCGCTTCCTTGAGCGCCTTCTGCGGCAACGTGAGCGTCTTGGAAGCGTCCTTGGCCTCGACCATGCGCGGGAAGTCGGCCGCGGCGAGCGTCTGAAGATTGAAGCGGCTCTTGCCGGCGCGCACCGTCATGCGGTTTTCCTTGGCCTCCAGCGAGACCTCGGCATCCTCGGGCAGCGAACGCAGGATGTCGTAGAGCTTGCGCGCACCGGCGGTGACCGCGCCTTCCGCTGCGCTCTCCAGATCCGCGCGTGAGGTGATCTGCACCTCGAGGTCGGTGGCCAGGAATTCGATCTTCGAGCCGGCCGCGGTGATGAGGACGTTGGACAGAATCGGCAGCGTATGGCGCCGTTCCACGATCCCCGTGACTTGCTGCAGCGGGCCCAACAGCTTGTCGTTCGTGGTTTTGATTTTCAGCATGATCTCTATCTATTAGTGATCTTTATAAAAGAGAACAGTTAACAGCTAACAGGAGGAGCCCCGGAGCGGGATAACTCCAGAATGCGGCACCCGATCAAGGAGTTGACGCAATAAAAAGTGGGGGCAAAAAGTCCGGTTTCCAGCCGCGGGCTGTGCGCAAAAGCGCTGCTCGGCGCGCGAAGGGAAACTGTCCACAGGTTCTTCATGGGTTCCGGGGCTTTCATCCCAGGAGGATCTGCTGGAGCTGCGCATAGTCGCGCGCGAATTCCTGGTCGCTCTCGCGCAGCTCCGCGGTCTTGCGGCAGGCGTGCAACACCGTCGTGTGGTCGCGGCCGCCGAACGCCTCGCCGATCTCGGGCAGGCTCTGCTGGGTCAGCTCCTTGGCGAGCGCCATGGCCACCTGCCTGGGACGCGCCACGGAGCGGAAGCGCTTTTTCGAATACATCTCCGAAACCTTGATCTTGAAATAATCGGCGACGGTTTTCTGGATGTTCTCGATGGAAACCTGGCGATTCAGGACCGCGAGGAGGTCCTTCAGGGCCTCGCGCGCGGTACCGACCGTGACCATCGCGTTGTTGAAGCGGGCATAGGCGAGCACGCGCTTCAACGCACCTTCGAGCTCGCGCACGTTCGAGCGGATGTGCTTGGCGATGAAGAAGGCGACGTTTTCGTCGAGCCGCACCCCGTCGTTCTCGGCCTTCTTGAGAAGGATCGCCACGCGCATTTCGAGCTCCGGCGGCTCGACGGCCACGGTGAGGCCCCAGCCGAAGCGCGAAATGAGGCGATCCTCGATGCCCGTCATCTCGCGCGGGAAGCAATCGCTGGTGATCGCGACCTGCTTGTGCGCCTCGAAGAGGGCGTTGAACGTGTAGAAGAACTCCTCCTGCGAGCGCGACTTGCCGACGAAGAACTGCACGTCGTCGATGAGGAAGAGGTCGAGCGAGCGGTAGTAGCGCTTGAGCGAGTCGAAGCTCTTGTGCTGGTAGGCGCGCACCACGTCGGCCACGAACTGCTCGGCGTGGATGTAGCGGACCTTGGCCTTCGGATTGCGTTTGAGGACCTCGGTGCCGATGGCTTGCAGGAGGTGGGTCTTGCCCAGGCCCGTGCCGCCATATATGAAGAGCGGGTTGTAGGCGGTGCCCGGATTCTCGGCGACCTGGATTGCGGCGGCGCGCGCGATCTGGTTGGCCTTGCCGTTCACGAAGTTGCTGAACGTGAAGCCCGGATTGAGGCGATGCTCCTCGCGCGCGGGGCGCTCGGGGGCGGCCGCGACCGCGACCGGCTCCGGCACCATGATCTCGTTGTCGGCGAGCTTGTCGTCGAGGATGAGGTTTACGCTGAGGCGAGCGCCGGCCACGTTCTCGACTCGCGACGCGATTCGTTGGAGCAAGTTGGTGCGCACATACTTTAGGACGTGGTGGTTGGGGGCGACGAGCACCAGCTGGTCGTCCTGGCGCTCACCGCGCAGGGGCTTGATCCAGGTGTCGTACTGCTGGGCCGGCAACTCTTTTTTGAGTTCTGCGGCGAGCGACGGCCAAAGCGAATCCATGGGCAAAATCGTTAGGCCTGGAGGGATGGAAAGAGGCGAGAGAGCGATCCTAAATTTTACCGGGATCGGTGGCGGTTATCCACAGCCAAATTAAGCGTGGAATGGGCTCCGGCAATGGCGCCGCGGTGCCGAATCCGTTATAATTTCAGGCTTTTCGCCGTCGGGCGATTCGATTCAAAAGGACAGCCGCAAATGAAGCGCACCTTCCAGCCCTCAACCGCACACCGAAAGAAGACGCACGGCTTTCGCGTGCGCATGAAAACGGCCAGCGGCCGCGCCATCATCAGCGCGCGCCGCGCCAAGGGCCGCAAGCGCGTCGCCGTCTAGCCAGGCCATGTCGCGGCAGGCCCGGAAGGAGGGGTATTCGCCGCGTCACCGCTTTTCGGTGCATAATCGCGTGAAGCGCCTTGTGCGCGACACTTTCCGTCGCCACATGGTGAAGCATTCCGGTCTCGACTGTGTCGTGTCGTTGCGTGAACGTTTCGATGCGGCCCACGCGGAGCCGGTCTTCGCGGAGATTCGCAACCTTTTCGACCAACTCGCCAAGAACCACGCCCGCTGAATGACGCGCCTCATGCTTCTCGTGATTCGCGCCTATCGCTACCTGTTGAGCCCGTGGTGGGGCAACCAGTGCCGTTTCGACCCGACCTGCTCCGAATACGCGATGCAGTCGATCAAGGCGCACGGTGCCCTGCACGGATCCTGGCTCGCCCTGCGACGCCTCACCAAATGCCACCCGTGGCACCGTGGCGGATTCGACCCGGTCCCCTGAGCCCGTTATCACCATGATGGATACGCAACGCCTCATCGCCCTCGCGGTCTTCGCATTCTCTTCGCTGCTCTTGTGGGAGGCGTGGCAGAAGCACAACGCACCCAAGATCGCGGCGACGCCCGCGAGCACGATTCCCGCGGCGCCCACGAGCGCGCCGAATGCGCCGAACGCACCCGCCCCCGCGGCTGCGGGCGGCGCTCCCGGCATCGCGATTCCCGGCGCGGCGAGCGCTCCGGCGCCCATGGCGCCCGCCGGCGAGTCGATCATGGTGAAGACCGACCTATTCGACGTCGAGCTCAACACCCTGGGTGGCGACATCCGCCGCGTCACCATGAACAGGGTGCACTCGGCCCTCGACCGCACGCAGCCCCTTACGCTGATGGAGCCGGATCCGAAGCACTACTTCGTCACGCAGTCGGGATTGCTGGGCGATGGGTTGCCGACGCACAAGACTCCCTACGAAGCGGCACAGCGCGCCTATTCACTCGCCGACGGCAAGGAGAGCGTCGAGGTCGCCCTCAAGGCGCGCGAGGCCAACGGCGCTGAGGTGACCAAGCGCTACACCTTCCATCGCGGCAGCTATGTGATCGATGTCGCCTACGACATCGCCAACAAGACCGACAAGGCGCTGGCGCCGTTCGCGTACTTCCAGTTCCTGCGCGACGCGAATCCACCCAGCGAGCAGGCCGCGCAGACCAGCGCCTTCGCGGGCGTGACCACCTTCACCGGGCCGGCCGTCTATACCGACGAGCAGAAATTCCACAAGGTCGACTTCGCCGACATCGCCAAGGGCAAGCAGAGTCATGCAAAGAAGGCGAGGGACGGCTGGATCGGGATCATCCAGCATTACTTCGTTTCCGCCTGGCTGCCGAAGGCGGGCACGGAACGCGAGTACTTCACCAGCAAGGTGGGCGACAACCTCTATACCGCCGGCGTTGTGACGCCCGTGGGCGCCATCGCGCCGGGCGCGAGCGCCTCGATCGACGTGCCGGTGTACATCGGCCCCCAGGAAACCGAGATCCTGGAAAAGGTCGCGCCCGGCCTCAGGCTCGCGGTCGACTACGGCTGGCTCTACGTCCTCGCCGCGCCGCTCTTCACGGTCCTCAAGTGGATCCACGGCGTGGTCGGCAACTGGGGCTGGTCGATCATCATCCTCACCATCATCATCAAGCTCATCTTCTACCCGCTGAACGCGCGCGCCGGGCGCTCCATGGCGCAGATGAAGGTGCTCGGGCCGAAGATGGAGAAGCTGAAGCAGCTGTACGGCGAAGATCGCCAGAAGCTGAACCAGGCGATGATGGAGCTCTACAAGACCGAGAAGATCAATCCTCTCGGCGGGTGCCTGCCGATCGTCGTGCAGATCCCGGTGTTCATCGCGCTCTACTGGGTGCTGCTCGCCTCCATCGAGCTGCGCCATGCGCCCTGGCTCGGCTGGATCCACGACCTTTCGGCGCCGGATCCGTATTTCATCCTGCCGGTGATCTACGCGGTCTCGATGTTCGTCCAGACGAAGCTGAACCCGCAGCCGGCCGACCCGGTTCAGGCGAAAGTCATGCTGATGATGCCGATCGTGTTCAGCGTGTTCTTCCTCTTCTTCCCGGCGGGCCTCGTCCTTTATTGGGTGGTGCAGAACCTGTTGACGATCCTGCAGCAGTGGCACATCAACAAGACCCTCGCGGCCGAGGCGAAGGCGAAAGCCCGGCGCTGAAAGCGCGCGGCGACACGATCGCCGCCATCGCGACGCCGCCGGGCCGTGGCGGAATCGGCGTGGTGCGCGTGTCGGGTCCTCTCTCGCCCTCGATTGCCGCCCGGGTCGCCGGCCGTGCGCCGCGGCCACGCCTTGCGACGCTCTGCAAGTTTCGCGCTGCCGACGGCGCGGTGATGGACGAAGGCATCGTGTTGCTGTTTCCCGCGCCACACTCATACACGGGCGAGGACGTCCTCGCGACGCCTCCAGCGTCGAGGCGGCGCGCAGCGCCGCGCGTTCCCTCTCCGGGGATTTCTCGCGACGCGTGCGCTCCCTTGTCGATGGCCTCACCCAGTTGCGCATGCATGTCGAGGCTTGCATCGATTTTCCGGAGGAGGAGATCGATCCGGCGAATCGAAGCGCGCAACGGGTCGGCCTCGAAGCGCTACGAGCGCAGCTCGACACCTTGACCGCCGAGGCGAGGCAGGGATCGGTGCTGCGAGAAGGCCTCACGGTTGTCCTCATCGGGCGGCCCAATGTCGGCAAGTCGAGCCTTCTCAACCGGCTCGCCGGTGACGAGGTCGCGATCGTCACGCCCATCGCCGGCACGACGCGCGATCACGTGCGCGCCACCATCTCGCTCGAAGGCATTCCGATCCACCTGATAGACACGGCGGGCCTGCGCAGCGCCGGCGACGAGATCGAGCGTATCGGCATCGAGCGCACCTGGCGCGCTGTCGAAGGTGCGGGCGCTGCGCTCTTCATCACCGAAAGCGGGGCGGCGCCGGGAGTCGACGAGGACGCGCATCGCGCGCGCCTGCCGGCCCAATTGCCGCTACTGTGTGTGGCGAACAAGGTGGACCTGACCGGCGAATTGCCGGGCTCGAGCCGGGTCGGCGGCGTCGAGGTGCTGCGGGTATCGGCCAAGAGCGGCGCGGGAATCGACGCATTGCGTCGCTGGCTTCTCGAGGTCGCCGGTTGGAAACCGCATGGTGAGGGCATTTTCATGGCCAGGGAGCGGCATCTGGTTGCCCTGGCCGACGCGTGTAAGCACTTGCTTTTCGCTGCTGATGAGGCACAACCCTTTGAATTAATTGCTGAAGACCTGAGGCAAGCGCAGAGAAGCCTCGGTTCCATCAACGGCCCGATCAGCGCCGACGACCTCTTGGGCGAGATTTTCTCCCGCTTCTGCATCGGCAAGTGATGTTCCACGTGAAACACCCGGACATCGGCATTGCGCCGGCCCCGGATCAGGGGCCATGGCGTCGGGGCGATATCACGCTCCGTTCCACGTGGAACGGTGGGGAAAACGTGGCATTTCCCGTAGAATCCGATCCTTCCCCGCACGGCATTTTTCCTTCCTGAGCTGATGGACTTTCCGGACCGATTCGACGTGATCGTGGTGGGTGGCGGCCATGCCGGCACCGAGGCTGCGCTGGCGTCGGCGCGCGCTGGTGCGCGCACGCTGCTTCTCACCCATGCCCTCGAGACCCTCGGGCAGATGTCCTGCAATCCGTCCATCGGTGGCATCGGCAAGGGGCACCTGGTTCGCGAGGTCGATGCGCTCGGCGGGGCCATGGCGATCGCCGCAGACGAGGCCGGCATCCAATTTCGCACGCTCAACGCCAGCAAAGGTCCCGCGGTTCGTGCTACCCGGGCGCAGGCGGATCGCATCCTGTACCGGGCCGCCATCCGGCGGCGCCTGGAGTGCCAGGCCAATCTTTGCCTCTTCCAGTCTGCGGTAGATGACCTGGTGGTCGAGGGCGGGCGCGTCACAGGGGCCATAACCGCCGCCGGGCTGCGCTTCGATGCCCAAGCCGTTGTGCTGACCGCTGGGACGTTCCTAGGGGGCTTGGTTCACGTGGGCTTGGCGCGCTACCAGGCCGGGCGCGCGGGCGACCCGCCGTCGCTGTCCCTGGCCGCGCGCCTTCGCGAGCTCGACCTCCCGGTGGGGCGTCTCAAGACCGGAACCCCGCCGCGAATCGACGGACGTTCGATCGATTTCTCGAGGCTCGCCGAGCAGCCCGGCGATCGGCCCGAGCCGGTGTTCTCGTTCATGGGCTCGCAGGCCATGCACCCGCGCCAATTGAGCTGCTGGATCACGCACACCAACGAGGCGACCCACGAAATCATCCGCGGTGGACTCGACCGCTCGCCCATGTTCACCGGCGTGATCGAAGGCGTGGGCCCGCGCTATTGCCCGTCCATCGAGGACAAGATCCATCGGTTCGCCGGCAAGACGGGGCACCAGATCTTCCTCGAGCCCGAGGGCCTCGACACCCACGAGTTCTATCCCAACGGCATTTCCACGAGCCTGCCGTTCGACGTCCAGCAGGCGCTGGTGCATTCGATCGCCGGCCTCGAGCGCGCCCATATCCTGCGCCCCGGCTATGCGATCGAGTACGACTACTTCGACCCGCGCGGGCTCAAGGCCACTCTCGAGACGAAGGCGATCTCCGGTCTCTTCTTCGCGGGCCAGATCAACGGCACCACGGGCTACGAGGAAGCGGCCGCGCAAGGCCTGCTGGCGGGCCTGAACGCCTCGCTGCTCGCACGGGGCGAGGCGGGTTGGTGCCCGCGACGCGACGAGGCTTACCTTGGCGTGCTGGTCGACGACCTGGTCACGCGCGGCGTTTCCGAGCCCTACCGGATGTTCACCAGCCGAGCCGAATATCGGCTCCAGCTGCGCGAGGACAACGCCGATCTGCGCCTCACCGAAATCGGCCGCAGGCTCGGACTTGTCGGCGATGATCGCTGGCGGACCTTCAGCGAAAAGCGCGAGGGCATCGAGGGCGAGACCGCGCGCCTGAAGGCCACGTGGGCTCGACCCGCACAAATTGTCAAGCAAAATCAGATAGATGTGTTGGGGCAAGCCTTGGAGCGCGAGCAGTCCCTGTTCGAGCTTCTGCGCCGACCCGGCGTCTCCTACGGCGCGCTCAAGCCGTGGATGGACGCGGCAGCGGCCGAGGCCGGATCCGAGATTGCCGAGCAGGTGGAGATCGCCGCCAAGTACGCGGGTTACATCGAGCGCCAGCGCGACGAGGTCGAGCGCCAGCTCTCGCAGGAGCGCGTGCGCCTTCCGGCCGATCTCGACTACGCGACCGTGCGCGGGCTCTCGAAGGAGGTCACGCAGAAGCTGAACCAGCATCGTCCCGAAACCATCGGCCAGGCCTCGCGCGTCCAGGGCGTCACGCCCGCGGCGGTGTCGCTTCTCCTCGTCCATCTCAAGCGCCGCTCGCTCGCGGGCACCCCCCAAGAGAAACACGCATGAGCCTCGCAAAGCAGATCGCCGAGGGGCTCGCGGCGATGGGGCTCGATTTGCCGGCCGATTCGCGCGAGCGCCTCGAGCAACACCTGCGGCTCATCGAGAAATGGAATCGCGTGCACAACCTCACGGCGGTGCGCGAGACCGCACAGATGGTCGTGCTGCATCTGCTCGACAGTCTCTCGGTGCTTCCGCATCTCGAGAGCGCGCACACCGTGCTCGACGTCGGAACGGGGCCGGGACTTCCCGGCATTCCCATCGCGATCGCACGGCCCGAGGCGCGCGTGACGTTGCTCGACTCGAGCCACAAGAAGTGCGCGTTCCTCGAGCAGGCGAAGACCGAGCTCGGCCTCGCCAACGTCGAGGTGATCTGCGATCGCGTCGAGAATTGGAAGCCGGCGGAGAAGTTCGACGCGGTCGTGTCGCGCGCCTTTTCCGACCTCGCCGATTTCGTCGCCCAGGCGCAGCACCTGGTCGCGCCGGGCGGGCGGCTCATCGCCATGAAAGGCGTCTATCCGTTCGACGAGATCGCGCGCGTGCCCGCGACGCATCGCGTGGCGCGCGTGCTGGAGCTGCATGTGCCGACGCTCGATGCGAAGCGCCATCTCGTTTTCCTCGAGGCCGCTTGATGTCGCGCATCTTCGTGGTCGCGAACCAGAAGGGCGGCGTCGGCAAGACCTCCATCGCGGTGAACCTCTCGGCGAGCCTCGCGCACTACGGCAGGCGCGCGCTGCTGATCGACCTCGATCCGCAGGGCAACGCCACCACCGGCAGCGGCGTGGACAAGAGCAAGTGCGAGAAGACGGTGTACGGCGTGCTGCTCGGCGAGCACCCGATGCGCGACGCCATTCGGCCCTGCGAGGGCAATTACGACATCGTCGCATCCAATCGCGAGCTCGCCGGCGCCGAGGTCGAGCTCATCGCCATCGAGCGGCGCGAGTACCGGCTGCGCGACGCGCTCGCGCCGGCGGCGAAGGATTACGACTTCGTCGTGATCGATTGCCCGCCCGCGCTGAACATGCTCACGGTAAACGGCTTTACCGCGGCCGACGCGGTGATCATCCCGATGCAGTGCGAGTACTACGCGCTGGAAGGGCTCTCGGACCTGGTGGGGACGCTGCGCAAGGTGAAGCAGAACCTGAATCCGAAGATCGAGATCGAGGCGCTGGTGCGCACCATGTACGACCCGCGCAGCACGCTCACCGTGCAGGTCTCCGACGAGCTGAAGCGCCACTACGGCGAGAAGGTGTTCGACACCGTGATCCCGCGCAACATCCGCATCGCCGAGGCGCCGTCGTTCGGCAAGCCCGTCCTCTTGCACGATCCGGCCTCGAAGGGGGCCCTCGCGCACCTGCAGTTCGCTCGCGAGCTCCTGGAGCGTAATGGGTTCAGCGTCGCGGAGGCGGCATGACGGCGCGCCACAAGGGGCTCGGCCGCGGGCTCGATGCCCTCCTCGGCGGCACCACCCGGTCCCATGACCAGGAAACGCTCGCCCAGCTTCCGGTGTCGGCGCTTCGTCCCGGCAAGTACCAGCCGCGCACGCGCATGGACGAAGCCTCGCTCGCCGAGCTCGCCGAATCGATTCGCGCGCGCGGTGTGATCCAGCCCATCGTCGTTCGCCCGGTGAACGACTCGGAGTACGAGATCCTCGCCGGCGAGCGGCGCTGGCGCGCCGCCAAGATCGCCAATCTCGAGCGCATTCCCGCGGTAATCCGTGAAGTGCCCGACGAGGCCGCGCTCGGCATCGGGCTGATCGAGAACATCCAGCGCGAGGACCTGAATCCCATCGAGGAGGCTTCCGGCCTGAAGCGCCTCATCGACGAGTTCAGCCTCACGCACGAGGAGGTGGCGCGCGCCATCGGCCGCTCGCGCACCGGGGTCACCAACCTGCTGCGGCTTCTCGAGCTCGCCCCGGCCGTGCAGGCCCTGGTCCAGGACGGTTCCATCGACATGGGCCATGCGCGCGCGCTCCTCGCGCTTTCGAAGGCGCGCCAGCTCGAGCTCGCGCACCAGATCGTGGAGAAGGGCCTGTCGGTTCGCGATACCGAGCGCCTGGTGCAGGAGGCGAGCCACGCGCCCAAAGCCGGGCATCGCGCCGTTGCGCGCCTCGACCCCGATAGCCGCCGTCTGCAGGAAGAGCTCTCCGAGTCGCTCGGCGCCCAGGTGCGATTGAAGCCCAGGCGCGGCGGACGCGGCTCGCTCCTCATCGAATACGCGAGCCTCGACGAGTTACAGGGCCTCATCACGAAGTTGAAGCGCGCCTGACACTCCATGCTGCAGCGCGATGATTTTTGACGCTGGGGCCTCGCGGCCGATATAATTCAGCGCTTTTCGCTTCGCGGGCCCTCATGCAATTCCGACCGTTACCGAGGCCCATCCGCATCGTCTTGAAGTGGCAGGTAATAGCCACCGCAAGTCTCACGCTGGCCGCGGCGCTCCTCTGGGGAAAGAGCGGGGCCATATCCGCCGCCCTCGGGGGAGCCGTCAATATCGTGGCGGGCGGGGTATACGGTTGGCGGGCCGCGCAGGGAGAGGCGAGAACGGCCGGGGAGGCGTTGCGGGCGATATTCAGGGCGGAGGCGATCAAGGTCCTCCTGATATTCGCCGGGCTCCTGCTGGTGCTCGCGAATTACGGTGGCATCGTGCACGTTGCGTTCTTCGCGACCTTCGTGATCACGATAGGGGTATTCGCTGCGGCTATCTCCGTGCCGGATGCCGAAGAAAACAAAGCGCCCCGACCCGCTGGGGATAAATGAAGATCCGCCCACACGCATGAGCGCTCAGTACGAAAGCCCCTCCGAATACATCGGTCACCACCTCACGTTCTATACGAAGCAGGTAGGCGACGGTGCGTTCTGGACGCTCAACGTGGATACCCTCGTGGTGTCGTTCATCCTCGGCGTCATCGGGCTCGCTTTCTTCCGCTGGGTCGCGGCGGGAACGACTCTCGGGGTTCCGAACAAGACGCAAGCATTCGTCGAGTGGTTCTTTGAGTTCGTGACAGGTCAAGTGCGCGGCATTTACCACGGCGACCCCCACAAGTTTGTGGGTCCACTCGCATTCACGGTGATTGTGTGGGTAATCCTGCTGAACTCGATGGATTTCCTTCCCGCGGATCTGGAGACCTGGGTGATGGATCATCTCGGCTTCCACCATGGCTTTCGCGTAGTGCCGACGGCGGACGTGAACACCACATTCGCATTGGCCCTTACGGTCTGGGTGCTCATGATCTCGGCCGCCATCCAGTCCAAGGGAGTCGGCGGCTTCATTCACGAGCTGTTCTGTTCCCCGTTCGGCGCGCACCCCGTCCTGTGGCCGCTGAACCTCCTCTTCAACATCGTCGAATACATTTCCAAGCCGCTCTCCCATTCGCTGCGGCTGTTCGGAAACATGTATGCCGGCGAGATCATCTTCCTGCTGCTCTGGATGATGGCCACCGCGGGCCTCGGGTGGGCTGGCTTTGCTATCGGCCTCGCGTGGGTGTGGGCCATGTTCCACATCCTGATCGTCCTGCTGCAGGCCTACATCTTCATGATGCTCACCATCGTGTACGTCCAGATGGGCCACGAGAGCCACTAGCGGCGCGCCTCAAACTTCAACTCACCCGCAAGTCATCACCGAAAGGAAACCACAATGGATAAACTTCAAATGCTCGCCATGATCCAGGCCTACACGGGCGTGGGCATCGGCCTCATGATCGGCCTGGGAGCCCTGGGCGCGTGCGTCGGCGTGGGCATCATGTGCAGCCGCTTCCTCGAAGGCGCGGCTCGTCAGCCCGAGCTGATGCCCCAGCTGCAAGCCAAGGTGTTCCTGCTGCTCGGCCTCATCGACGCTTCGTTCATCATCGGAGTAGGCCTCGCGTTGTTCTTCGCGTTCGCCAACCCGCTGCTGAGCGTCGTCCGATAAGTCTCATTCATCCCAAGAGGGTCGCACCGTGAATATCAACCTCACGATGTTCGCGCAGGTCGTGCTGTTTGTGCTCTTCATTCTCGGGGCAAAGAAGTGGGCGTGGCCGATCATGCTCGCCCGCATCGAGGAGCGCCAGAAGCTGATCGCCGACGGACTCGCCGAAGGCGAGCGCGGCCGCTCTTCGCTCGCCGATGCGCAGAAGCAGACCGAAGTCCTGCTGCGCGAGGCCCGCACCCGCGCGCAGGAAATCGTAGTGGCCGCAGAGAAGGCGGCGAGCCAGCGCATCGAAGAGTCGAAGTCGCAAGCCAAGAGCGAGGGCGAGAGGCTGGTGACGGCGGCGAAAGCCTCCATCGAGCAGGAAGTGCAATCGGCCAAGCAGCAGCTGCGCGAGCAGGTCGCTGCACTGGCGGTGAGCGGTGCGGAGAAGATCCTGCGGCGAGAGGTGGACGCCAGGGCGCACGCCGACATGCTGAACCAGCTGAAGGCGCAGCTCTAGGCCATGGCCGAAACCGCAACCGTGGCGCGGCCCTATGCGGAAGCCGCGTTTCGCTCGGCGCTCGAGAAGAACGCGCTTTCCGAGGTCGCAGGGAGCCTCGCGCTCGTCGCCGCCGTGGCGCGCGACGACCAGATGCACTCGGTCCTGCTGAATCCCAAGGTGAACGCTCAGCAGAAGAAAGATCTGTTCGACGCCGCGGCCAGCGGCCGGCTGGACGAGATGACCAAGAGGCTCATCGCGCTCCTCGTCGACAACCATCGCGAAGTCCTGATCGGCTCCATCGCGGAGCAGTTCGAGGAGCTGAAGCACGAGCACGATAAAGTGCTGCGCGCACGCATCACCAGCGCGCAGCCGCTCTCCGATGAGCAGCGCAACGACCTGGTCGCCTCGCTCGAAAAGCGCTACGGCAGGAAAGTCGAAGCCGAGGTCGACGTGGACCCGCTGCTGCTGGGCGGGGCGCGCGTGCAGATCGGCGACCAGGTCATCAATGCTTCCGTGCGTGACGCCCTGGCCCAGATGGCCGCGGCGCTCACTCGTTAATTCGCCGGGTCGACCGACCGGGCCCAGGAGTCAATAGCAAATGCAGATCAATCCTTCCGAAATCAGCGAGCTCATCAAGTCGAAGATCCAGAACCTGCAGGTCGCCGCGGAGAAGCGCACCGAGGGCACCGTGATCTCCGTGACCGACGGCATCTGCCGCATCCACGGCCTGGCCGACGTGATGCAGGGCGAGATGCTGGAGTTCCCCGGCAACACCTTCGGCCTCGCGCTGAACCTCGAGCGCGACTCGGTGGGCGCGGTGGTGCTCGGTGCGTACGAGCACATCTCGGAAGGCGATACGGTGAAGGCCACCGGCCGCATCCTGGAGGTCCCGGTGGGCCCCGAGCTCATCGGCCGCGTGGTGAATTCCCTCGGCCTGCCGATCGACGGCAAGGGGCCGGTGAACGCGAAGATGACCGAGCCGATCGAGAAGGTGGCTCCCGGCGTGATCGCGCGCAAATCTGTTTCGCAGCCGGTGCAGACCGGCCTGAAGTCGATCGACGCGATGGTGCCCGTGGGTCGCGGCCAGCGCGAGCTCATCATCGGAGATCGCCAGACCGGCAAGACCGCGGTCGCCGTGGACGCGATCATCAACCAGAAGGGGAAGGACCTTTTCTGCGTCTACGTCGCCGTCGGCCAGAAGGCTTCGACCATCGCCAACGTGGTGCGCAAGCTCGAAGAGTCGGGCGCGATGGCCTATACCATCGTGGTCGCGGCCTCGGCCTCGGATCCGGCGGCAATGCAGTACATCGCCCCGTATTCGGGATGCACCATGGGCGAGTACTTCCGCGACCGCGGCCAGGACGCGCTCATCATCTACGACGACCTGACCAAGCAGGCGTGGGCCTATCGCCAGATCTCGCTCCTCTTGCGCCGCCCGCCGGGCCGCGAGGCGTATCCCGGCGACGTGTTCTATCTGCATAGCCGCCTCCTGGAGCGCGCCGCGCGCGTGAACGAGGAATACGTCGAGAAATTCACCAAGGGCGCGGTCAAGGGCAAGACCGGCTCCCTCACCGCGCTGCCGGTCATCGAGACGCAGGCGGGCGACGTTTCGGCGTTCGTGCCGACCAACGTGATCTCGATCACCGACGGCCAGATCTTCCTCGAGACCGACCTCTTCAACGCCGGCATCCGCCCCGCCATCAACGCGGGCATCTCGGTGTCGCGCGTGGGCGGCGCGGCGCAGACCAAGGTCATCAAGAAGCTGGGCGGCGGCGTGCGCCTGGCGCTCGCGCAGTATCGCGAGCTCGCGGCCTTCGCGCAGTTCGCATCCGACCTCGATGAGGCCACCAGGAAGCAGCTCGAGCGCGGCCGCATGGTGACCGAGCTCATGAAGCAGCCGCAGTACCAGCCGCTGCAGGTCTGGGAGATGGCGCTCGTTCTGTTCGCGGTCAACAACGGCTACTACGACGACATCCCGGTCGGAAAGGCGCTCGCCGCGGAGCGCGCCATGCGCGACCACGTGAAAGGCAAGTTCGGCGAGCTCGTCGATCGCATCGAGTCCACCAAGGACCTCACCAAGGACGACGAGGCGAAGCTGCACGAAGCCATCAGGGATTTCAAGAAGAATGCGACGTACTAGTTTGCGGATAGCGGGGCGCCTGTTGGTGCGGACGGTTCCCGCCGCTCAACAGGTCGTGGCAGAAAGCAAAGTCAAAGGCGCTTAAATGGCAGGCAGCAAAGAGATTCGGACCAAGATCAAGAGCGTGCAGAACACGCGCAAGATCACCAAGGCCATGGAGATGGTCGCCGCCTCGAAGATGAGGAAGGCCCAGGAGCGCATGCGCCACGCGCGCCCCTATGGCGACAAGATCCGCACCATCGCCGCGCACCTCGCGCACGCCAATACCGAGTACCACCACCCGTTCCTCATCCGCCGCGAGGGCGTGAAGGACGTGGGCGTGATCACGGTCACCTCCGACAAGGGCCTGTGCGGCGGGTTGAACACCAACGCACTGCGCCTCCTTCTGAACAAGGTGCGCGAGTGGCAGGGCGAGGGCCGCGGCGTGCTCCTCACCGCGATCGGCAACAAGGGCTTCGGCTTCATGCAGCGCTTCGGCGGCAACGTCGTCTCGCACGTGACCGGCATCGGCGACACGCCGCACATGGAACGCCTCATCGGCCCGCTGAAGGTGCAGATCGACGCGTTCTCAACGGGCAAGATCGGCGCGCTCTACATCGTCTACACGCGCTTCATCAACACGATGAAGCAGGAGCCGGTGATCGAGCAGCTCCTGCCGCTGCCGGCCGACCGCCTGCGCGACGACAAGGCGGCCTCCCGCAAGAACTGGGATTACCTGTACGAGCCCGACGCCCGCGCGGTCCTGGACCAGCTCCTCACGCGCTACGTCGAGCAGATCATCTATCAATCGGTCGCAGAGAACATCGCGAGCGAGCAATCGGCGCGCATGGTCGCCATGAAGAGCGCGAGCGACAACGCTTCCAGCGTGATCGACGACTTGACCCTGGTCTACAACAAGGCGCGGCAGGCGGCGATCACCAAGGAGCTGTCGGAAATCGTCGGCGGCGCGGCGGCCGTCTAAGAATCCATCGTTAGGACATTCAAACATGAGCACGACCCAGATGAGCGAAGGCAAGATCGTCCAGTGCATCGGAGCGGTGATCGACATCCAGTTTCCACGCGAAAGCATGCCGCACATATACGACGCGCTCACGCTCATCGAGGAGGGCAGCTCGTTCGCCGAGAAGGGCCTCACCTTCGAAGTCGAGCAGCAGCTGGGCGACGGCGTGGTGCGCACCATCGCGATGGGCTCCTCCGACGGGCTGCGCCGCGGCATGAAGGTGAAGAACACCGGCGGGCCGATCTCGGTGCCGGTCGGTCCGGCGACGCTGGGACGCGTGATGGACGTCCTCGGCCGCCCCATCGACGAGCGCGGCCCGGTGAACGCCGACGAGTACCGCTCGATCCACGCGGCCGCGCCCAAGTTCGACGAGCTCTCGCCTTCCGTCGAGCTCCTCGAGACCGGCATCAAGGTGATCGACCTGGTGGCGCCCTTCGCCAAGGGCGGCAAGGTCGGCCTCTTCGGGGGCGCGGGCGTGGGCAAGACCGTGAACATGCTCGAGCTCATCAACAACATCGCCAAGCAGCACTCGGGGCTGTCGGTGTTCGCCGGCGTGGGCGAGCGCACCCGCGAGGGCAACGACTTCTACCACGAGATGTCGGACGCGAAGGTGATCGTGCAGGAAGACCTCGGCCAGTCGAAGGTGGCGATGGTGTTCGGCCAGATGAACGAGCCCCCGGGCAACCGCCTGCGCGTGGCGTTGACCGGCCTCACCATGGCCGAGCGTTTCCGTGACGAAGGCCGCGACATCCTCTTCTTCGTCGACAACATCTACCGCTTCACGCTCGCCGGCACGGAAGTGTCGGCGCTCCTGGGCCGCATGCCTTCGGCGGTGGGCTACCAGCCGACGCTCGCCGAGGAGATGGGCCGCCTGCAGGAGCGCATCACTTCCACCAAGAAGGGCTCGATCACGTCGATTCAAGCGGTGTACGTGCCCGCGGACGACTTGACCGACCCGTCGCCGGCGACCACCTTCGGCCACCTGGACGCCACCGTGGTGCTCTCGCGCGACATCGCCTCCCTCGGCATCTACCCCGCGGTCGACCCGCTCGATTCGAACTCCCGCCAGGTCGACCCGAACGTGATCGGCGAAGAGCACTACAACACCACGCGCGCGGTTCAGGCGGTCCTGCAGCGCTACAAGGAATTGCGCGACATCATCGCCATCCTGGGCATGGACGAGCTCTCGCCCGAAGACAAGCTGGCCGTGGGTCGGGCGCGGAAGATCCAGCGCTTCCTGTCGCAGCCCTTCCACGTGGCCGAGGTGTTCACCGGCTCGCCCGGCAAGTACGTGACGCTCAAGGACACCATCAAGGGCTTCAACATGATCGTGAACGGCGAGTGCGATTCCCTCCCCGAGCAGGCCTTCTACATGGTCGGCGCCATCGAAGAGGCGTTCGACAAAGCGAAGACATTGCAGTAATGGCCAAGACCTTCCAGGTCGACATCGTCAGCGCCGAGCAGCAGATCTTCTCGGGCGCGGCCGAGATGGTGGTCGCGCCAGGCGAGGCGGGCGAGTTGGGGATCATGCCCGAGCATGCCCCCCTTCTCACGCGCATCAAGCCGGGAACGGTGCGCATCCGGCAGGCCGGCGGCGAGGAAGAAGTGATCTATGTTTCCGGGGGCATGATGGAAGTGCAGCCGGACCGGGTCACCGTGCTCGCGGACACCTCGGTTCGGGCCCACGACCTCGACGAAGCCAAGGCCATGGAAGCCATGAGGCTGGCGAAGGAAGCGCTCGCTGACCGATCCGGCGTGATGGATATCGCCAAGGCCCAAGCGCAGTTGGCCGAGTCCATCGCCCAGCTCGCCGCCATCGCCAAACTGCGTAAGACCCGCTAGAGTGCTAGAATCCCCTCAGTAGAAGGGGATCAAGAAACTCCTTTGATTAGAGGCGCAACACATCCGGGCAGGGGAAACCCTGCCCTTTTTGTTTTCTGGCCGCCCACTCGATGACCTCATCCGCTCTGCTGCAAGTCGTCGTGCTCGCCGCGGGGCAGGGCAAGCGCATGCACTCCGACCTTCCCAAGGTCATCCATCCCCTCGCCGGCCGCCCGCTTCTCGCCCACGTGATCGCCGCGGCGAATCGCCTCGAGCCCCGGCGCCTGTGCGTGGTCGTCGGTCACGGCGCGCAAGAGGTGCGTGAGCGACTGTCGGACGCCGGGATCGAGTGGGCCGTGCAGGAAGAGCAGTTGGGCACGGGCCACGCGGTGATGCAGGCGCTTGCCCATCTCGAGGAAGGCGGCACCGTGCTCGTGCTCTATGGCGATGTGCCGCTCATCGCACCGGCTACCCTGCGCTCGCTGGTCGATGCCGCCGCTGGGGGAAAGCTCGCGCTCCTCACGCAGCAGCTCGATCGCCCGAAGGGGTATGGGCGCATCGTGCGCGAAGGTGGGCGCGTGGTGCGCATCGTCGAGGAAAAGGACGCCGGCCCCGCAGAACGTGCCATCGGTGAAGTGAACACGGGCATCCTCGCCGCGCCGCGCGCCGGGCTCGCGCGATGGCTCGCCAGCCTCCGCAATGACAATGCGCAGGGCGAGTATTATCTGACCGACATCGTGGCCGCCGCGGTCGCCGACGGCGTCGCGATCGAGGTGCGCCATCCGGGCGCGCCGCACGAGTCGCTCGGCGTGAACAGCAAGGCCGAGCTCGCTTCCCTAGAGCGCAGATTCCAGATGAACGAAGCCGCCCGCCTCCTCGAGGCCGGGGTCACCCTCGCGGATCCCGCCCGCATCGACGTGCGCGGCGAGCTCGCGTGCGGGCGCGACGTGACGATCGACGTGAACTGCATCTTCGAAGGGCGCGTCACGCTCGGCGACGGCGTGAAGATCGGCGCGAATTGCATCCTGCGCGACGTGGCGATCGGCGCCGGCACCGAGGTGAAGCCCTTCTCGCTGGTGGAGGAAGCGTCCATCGGCGCCAACGCGCGCATCGGTCCGTATGCGCGCATCCGCCCCGGCGCCGAGCTCGGCGACGAGGTGCATATCGGTAATTTTGTCGAGGTGAAGGCCTCCAGCTTCGGGCGCGGCAGCAAGGCGAACCATCTGGCGTACGTGGGCGACTCGACCGTCGGCAGCGGCGTGAACATCGGCGCCGGCACGATCACCTGCAATTACGATGGCGCGAACAAGCATCGCACGGTGATCGAGGACGACGTGCACATCGGCTCCGACGTGCAGCTGGTCGCGCCGGTGACGATCGGCAAGGGCGCGACCATCGGCGCGGGCGCCACCATCGTGAAGGACGTTCCTCCCGGCGGCCTCACGCTCACCGAGGCGAAGCAGGTGACGAAGGCCTCCTGGCAACGCCCGCGCAGGAAGTAGCGGGGGCTGCTCCTAGCGGGAGGTGGCCACCACGGCGGGCGCCTTCACCGCGTTGAAATCGCTTACGGCGGTGCCGATAAGGAGCGCCAGCACCGTGAGCGCCATGACGCGCGCCATGACGCGGAACGGGTCGGTCTGCATCCAGGCGCATTCCTGCGCGGTGGGTCTGGGATCGTGGTCGCGAAGTTCCTCGAGCATTTAAGCCTCGTCATTTCCGCCTGATTGCGCCAGGCAGATGCAAGGCTACGCGGCGCTGGCCGCAGGCTCGATGGCATAACACATGACGCCAATGCCGAAAATTCCGCGGATTACTGTCGCGCGGCGTTGAGCGGCGAATATCTCACCACCGCGCTGGTGGTTTCTTGTTGATGGTGATGTGCCGGCTTTCCACCGTGATATATCCGCCCGCGGTGAGGTCGCGAAAGATGCGGCTCACCATATCGCGCGAGGCGCCGACGCGCTCGGCGATCTCCTGCTGCGTAAGTTTTTCCGGGATCTCGAGCTTGCCGTCCTTCTCGACCGCCATGTTGAGCAGCAGGCGGGCGACGCGCCCGTAGACGTCGAGGAGCGCCAGGTCCTTCACGCTGTTGGTGGCAAGCCGCGCGCGGTCGATGATCTTCGAGATCATGTCCAGCGCGAAGTCGGGGTTGTGGCGGATCGCCTCGCGAATCGGGTCGCGTCCCACCACCGAGAAGGTGGTCGTTTCCATGGTCATCACGGAGGCCGAACGCGGATTGCCGTCGAGCGCCATCTCGCCCACGTATTCGCCCGGGCCATGGGTGTCGAGGATCATCTCGTGGCCCTCGGTGTCGGACAGGAAGATCTTCACGCGGCCGGCGAGGACCACGAACACGGAGTCGCTCGAGTCGCCCTCCGTGATGAATACCGTGTTCTTCGGGTAACTGCGCAGCCGCCCCAATGCCGCGAGCTCCCTCACGAAGGGATCGGCGATGGCGCTCAGCTGTGCGAGGCTCGGTGACTCCCCTGTCATGTTTTTTCTCGGGGGGCGCGGAATGCAAGGAGCAAGTCTAGCATCCACCACGGTGCGCGTTAAGATGAGCTCCCATGACCGAATTCGACGACGGCGGACGCGGCGCTCAACGCGCGTTCGCAGTGCTGGCACTGGCCCTGGCCGGCCTCGCGTTCTCGATCACGCCCGTGGCCGGATCGTTGGAGGACAAGCTGCTCGACCGCGAATGGGGCGTGCTGCGCAAGCTCGCTCCCAAGCCCGCCCCCGACGACATCATCCTGGTCGGCATCGATGCGGCGACGGTCGAGGCGATCGCGGCGCCCCCCGGACTGTGGCACGAGCCCCTCGGGATGGCGCTCATCCGCATCGCCGCCGCCCGGCCGCGCGCCATCGGCCTCGATTACCCCCTCCCCGAGCGCTCTTTCGAATCGATCCGGCCGGGGTTGGACCGGGCGCTCTTCGCGGGTCTCGCCGCGGCCGCGCGCAGCGGGCCCTTTGTTGCCGCGCTCAACATCGATGCGCGCACGCGCTCGGCGCGGCGCATCCACACGCCGTTCCTCGCGGTTCTGGGAGAAGCGCGCCTGGGGATCGGCCTCCTGGCGCGCGATGGGGACGGTGTCACGCGCCGCTTTTCGCTGGTGCTGCCCACCGAGGACGGCGGCTTTCCGACCTTCGCGGGGCGCCTTTGCCGCGCGCTCGCGAAGGGCTGCAACGACGGGCTCATCGACTATTCCCTCGGGCCGGCGCTGCGCTATGTATCCCTGAAGCGCGTGCTCGAGGTGAAGGAGACGGACGTGCTCGAGCGCCTCTTCCGCGATCGCATCGTCCTGATCGGCGAGACCTCGCCGTATGCGGACCGCGTCGCGGTGCCGGTGAACCTCGCCGCGTGGGAGGTGGCGTCGAGCGACTCGCCGGCGATCGTCGTGCATGCGCAGTCGCTGCGCACGGCTCTCGCCGCCTCGCCGCAGGAGGCCTCGAGGCCGTTGGCGGTGCTGATGCTGGCGGTGGCCGCGCTCCTGTTCCTGGTTCGGGACTGGCGTGTCGCGGCGGCTGCCGCGGTGCTGGGCGCCGCCGCGGCCGTGGTGGGCGCCGTGGCGGCCCTGCGCGCCGGGCTCTACATAGCCATCGTGCCGCTCCTGGCCACCCTCGCCGCCGCCTGGCTGGCGCGTGCCGCGATCGCCTATCGCGCGCGCCTTCGCACCCCGGGCGCGCCGAATATTCGGCATTCCGCCTGAGCACTTTCCCGCTGCGCTGCAACAAGATCCCGCGCAGAATCGGTTCAGGTCGTGGGTTCCCTCCTCTCCTGCGGCCTGCTAGGCGACGTGAGGCCAAGAGCATGGCGCCTAACTTCTTACTCTCCCCGGTCCCCAGGCTGGGGAGAGCTTGTTTTTTGAGACAATACGATTCCCATCCCCGCCCTCGTTGCGAGGGAGCACCAGCCCATGTGCGGAATCGTCGGAGCCATCGCCAGCCGTGACGTCGTGCCTATCCTCACCGAAGGGCTGAAGCGACTCGAATATCGCGGCTACGACTCGGCGGGCATCGCGGTCCTCGATGGCGGCATCCGGCGTGTGCGCCGCGTGGGGCGCGTCGCGGAGATGGAGAGCGCGGCACGCGCCGAGGACCTGAAGGGAATCATCGGCATCGCGCACACGCGCTGGGCCACCCACGGCGGCGTGACCGAGCCCAACGCCCACCCGCACGTCTCGATGAACGAGATCGCGGTGGTCCACAACGGCATCGTCGAGAATCACGAGGAGCAGCGCGCGCGCCTGAGGGCCCTCGGCTACGGCTTCGAGTCGCAGACGGATACCGAGGTCGTCGCCCACCTCATCCACCACTACTTCAAGGCGAGCGGCGATCTTTTCGCCGCGACGCGCGAGGCGGCCGCGGACCTGCGCGGCGCCTATGCGATCGGCGTGGTCGCGCTCGACGATCCGCAGACCCTGACCGGAGCGCGCATGGGCTGCCCGCTGGTGGTGGGTTTGGGCGACGGCGAGAACTTCCTCGCTTCCGACCTCTCGGCGGTGATCGCCGAGACGCGCCGCGTGATCTACTTGGAGGACGGCGACGTGGTGGCGCTCAAGCGCTCGGGCGTCACCGTGGTCGATCGCGAGGGCCGCCCCGTGGAGCGCTGCGAGCACCTCTCGGAGCTCGACGCCGGCGCGGTCGACCTGGGCATCTATACCCATTACATGCAGAAGGAGATCCACGAGCAGCCGCGCGCGGTTTCGGACACGCTGGAAGGCGTGATCGATGCCGGCGTCGACATCGACGGCCTCTTCGGGGGTGGCGCGGAGCGCGTCTTGCGCGACGTGGACTCGGTGCTGGTGCTCGCCTCGGGAACCAGCTTCTACGCGGGGCTGGTCGCCCGCTACTGGATCGAGGCGATGGCGCAGGTGCCGTGCAACGTCGAGCTGGGTCATGAATACCGCTATCGCGAATCGATCCCCAACCCTCGCCAGCTCGTGGTGACGATCTCGCAGTCGGGCGAAACACTCGACACCATGGAGGCGTTGAAGCGCGCCAAGGAGCTCGGCCAGGCGCACACCCTTTCGATCTGCAACGTGCGCGAGAGCGCCATCTCGCGCGCCTCGCGCTTCGTGTTCTACACGCGCGCCGGCGCAGAAATCGGCGTGGCGTCGACCAAGGCGTTCACCACCCAGCTCTGCGCGCTCTTCACCCTCGCGCTCGCGCTCGCCAAGGCCCGGGGGCGCCTAGCGCCCCAGGCCGAGGCCGATGCCATCGCGCAGCTGCGCTTCGTGCCGGGCAGCATCCAGCACGCGTTGAACCTCGAGCCGCAGATCCAGGCGTGGTCCGAGCGCTTCGCCGAGCGCGAGCATGCGCTCTTCCTCGGGCGCGGCATCCACTATCCCGTGGCGCTCGAAGGCGCGCTCAAGCTGAAGGAAATCTCGTATATCCACGCCGAGGCCTATCCCGCGGGAGAGCTCAAGCACGGGCCGCTCGCGCTGGTCGACGCCTCGATGCCGGTGGTGGTGATCGCGCCCAACGACGCCCTCCTCGAGAAGGTGAAGTCGAACATGCAGGAGGTGCGCGCCCGCGGCGGCGAGCTCTACGTCTTCGCCGACCTCGACAGCCACTTCACCGAGAGCGAAGGCGTGCACGTGATCCGCACGCCGCGCCATTCGGGGCTGCTGTCACCGATCGTGCACGCGATCCCGGTGCAGCTCCTTGCGTATCATGCGGCGCTGCGGCGCGGCACCGACGTGGACAAGCCGCGCAACCTCGCCAAGGCCGTCACCGTCGAGTAGTGCGCTAAGCCGGCGCGGATTGCGCGGCCACCGGCGCCTCGCGAATCGGAAGGTTCACCAGCGCGGCGAGCGCTGCGAGCGCCATGTCGGCGTACCACATCCACTGGTAGTTGCCCGAGCGCTCGAACGCGAGCCCGCCCAGGTACGCGCCGAGGAAGCCGCCGATCTGGTGCGACAGGAGAGTCAGGCCGAAGAGCGTGGCGAGGTAGCGCACGCCGAAGAGCTTGCCGACGATCGCCGCGGTGGGCGGAACGGTCGCGAGCCAGGTGAGGCCGAGGCCCGCGGCGAAGATGTAGAAAGTGAGCGACGTCTTCGGCGCCATCAGGTACCAGCCGATGAGGAGCGAGCGCGAGCCGTACATCGCGGCGAGGATGTACTTGCTGCGATAGCGCGCGGTGCCGGAGCCCGCGAGGAGGCTGCCCGCGATGTTGGCCAGGCCGATGATCGCGAGCGACCAGCTCGCCACCGTGGGCGGCAGGCCGCACAGGTTCACTTCTTGCGGCAGGTGCGTGACCAGGAATGCGATGTGGAAGCCGCAGGTGAAGAAGCCCGCGTGCAGGAGCAGGTAGCTACGGTCGCTCATCGCGCCCTTCACCGTGGGCCACATGCCCTCCCCGGCCGCGGGCTTTTGCTTGGGAGGGCTCTTCGGCGCCACGGCACGCACCAGCGGCAGCGCCGCCAGCGTGATCACCGCGAGGGACCACATCGCACCCATCCAGCCCAACCCGGAAATCAAGCGCTGCGTGAGCGGCGCGAACACGAACTGCCCCAGCGAGCCGCCGGCGTTGATGATGCCCGCCGCCTTGCCACGCTCGTGGGGCGTGAGCTTCTGCGCGGCCGCGCCGATCAGCACCGAGAAGCTGCCGGCGCCCGAGCCGATGGCCGAGAGGATGCCGAGGGAGAAGATGAGTCCCGGGCCGGAGCTCATGAAGGGCGTGACGGCCGAGCCCAGCGCAAGCACCACCATCCCGGCGACGATCACTCTGCCGGGACCGTAGCGGTCGGCGACTGCGCCCGCGATGGGCTGGATCGCGCCCCAGGTGAACTGGCCCACGGCGAGCGCGAGGCTGATGGTCACGATGCCGAGCCCCGTGGTGCTGTTGAGCGGCGACACGAAGAGGCCGAGCGATTGCCGCGCTCCCATCGTCACCATCAGGATGGCCGCGGCCGCTAGGGTCACCACGACCGCTTCACGGTGCCATTTCGTCATTCGCATATGATATGATGATCATCATCTAAACTGCAACCCCCTTCGAAACCATGCGAGTGAACCGGGAGCAAGCGGCCGCGAGCCGCGAGAGGATCCTCGATGCCGCGGCGCGGCGCTTCCGCGAGCGCGGCCTGGATGGCATCGGCGTCGCCGACCTCATGAAGGACGCGGGCTTCACCCACGGCGGGTTCTACGCGCACTTCGATTCCAAGGAAGACCTGATGGCGCAGGCGTGCGCGCGCGCGCTCGACGGGTCGCTCGAGCGTTGGCGCCGGCTCTCCGGCGTGGCGCCGGACAAGGCGCTGCACGCGATCGCCGAGCACTATCTTTCCGAGCGCCACCTCGCCAATCCCGGCGCCGGCTGCACCCTCGCGGCATTGGGATCGGATCTCGCGCGCCACGGGCCGGGCGTGCGAGGCGTCGTGACCGCGCGCCTGAATGGGCTCATGGACATCCTCGCGCGCGCCATGCCCGGGCGCACGCGCGCGGCGCGCCGCAAGAAGGCGCTCGCGGCTTACGCGAGCCTGGTCGGCGCCGTGGTCCTCGCGCGCGCCGTGGACGATGCGCAATTCGCGCGCGAGATCCTGGGCGCGGTGTCCGACGACGTCACTTCAAGGGCTTGAGGCCGCTCGCCGGGGCGGGCGTGCCCGCCACGTTCATCACCATGCAGACGGTGACGAAGTAGCCCACGGTCGTGGTGAGATCGACGATACCCTGCTCGCCAAAGAGGCGGAGCGCGCGCGCGTACGTCGCATCCGACACGGCGTAGTCGCGCAGCAGCTCGGTCACGAAATCATGGATGAGGGCCTCGTCGTCCGCCATGACCGCGGGCCGCTTGCCCGCCTCCAGGGCATCGAGCGTCGCGCGCGCCACACCGGCCTTCAGCGCGAGCGGATGATGGATCACCCATTCGAAATCGTTGCGCACGTGGCGCGCGACGCTGAGGATCGCGAGCTCGTTCAATCGCTGCGGGATCGTATTGTCGAAGCGCAGGTACTCGCCCACGCGCTGCAGGCGCTCGAGGAGCTCGGGGCTGCGCAGGAGCGCGATGAATGGGCCCACCACCGCCTTGCGCGGCCCGGCGATGAGCGCCGCCGCCGCTTTCTTCTGGGAATCCTTCATCTTCGCTTCGTCGAGCGGCGCCATGCGATCGATCATGGAATCCTCGGCTGGAGGGGTGGGAGGGCCAATGCGAACGCGCTCGCCACGAGGGCGGCGCCGGCGATGACGAGGCCGGGCGTGAAGCCGCGGCCGCCCGCGGCGAGGAGGCTCACCACGGCGGGCCCGACCACCTGGCCCGCGGCGAAGGACGAGGTCATCGCCGCGATGAGGCGCCGCGCCGCGGGGCCGGCCACGCGCCGCGCCTCCTGCATCCCCGCCATCGTCACCACCATGAAGGTTCCTCCCACCAGCAGTGCCGAGGCGATGATGCCCGCGAGGCCCGGCACCGCCAGGGGAATCGTGACGCCGAGCGCCATCACGCCGTGTCCCGCGATCCACAGCGCGCGATCCGGGAGGCTCCCGCGCAAGGCGGCGGCCGCGAAGGTGCTCGCCGCGGCGGCGGCGCCGAAGAGGGGCCACGACCATCCGTACACCGCGGGATCCGGGAATGCGTCGCGCGCCATCGCGGCGAGGAATGTCGCCGGGATGATGTAGCCGAAGCCGAAGGCGCCGTAGCACGCGGCGAGGCGCAGGGTCTGCGCGTTCCATCCGTTGGCTTCGCGATCATCCCGTGGGGACGGCGCTTCTCCTTCGCCGAAACGATTCCAGATGAGGGCCGCGACCACGAGCGAAGCGGCGCCGAGCGCGATCCACGCCTGCGCGGCCGAACCGCCCGCGAGGAGCAGGACGACGCAAGCCGCGCCGGCGATCGCGATGCCCGCGCCCACGCCCGCGAAGAGGGTCGCACCCAGCCACGCGCCGCATCCCGGCGATTCGCGCGACTGGAACTGCGCGAGGCACCACGCCGATGCGAAGATGAGGACCCATGCGCTCGCCACCCCGGCGACGCCGCGCAGAACGAGCCACGCCCAGGGCGAACGCGTGAGGCCCATCGCCGCCGTGGAGATGCCGGTGGCCGCGAGGCCGGCGCGAATCGCGGCACGTGGGCTCCATAGTCCCACCGCCGTGAGGCCGCCAATGAGATAGCCCACGTAGTTCGCCGAGGCGAGCCAGCCGCCCTGCGCCACGTCGATCGCGCCTTCCGCCTGCATCATCGGCAGGATCGGCGTGAACGCGAAGCGCCCGATCCCCATGGCCACCGCGAGGGCGGCGAATCCGGCGAGGGCGATGGCGGTGGCGCGCTGCTTCATGCCGCCAGATTGAGCCCGGTCGTGATATCTTGTAAAATGAATAAACAAGAACGCTACTATCTCTGAATGAGAACGCTAGACCTCGATGCCCTCCTCATCTTCCGCACCGTCGCGGAACAGGGCGGCATCACGCGCGCCGCGACCAAGCTGAACCGCGTGCAGTCCAACGTGACGACGCGCGTGAAGCAGCTCGAGGAGCGCCTCGGCACGCAGCTCTTCACGCGCACACGCAACCGCCTCACCCTCTCGCCCGAAGGCCGGCTCCTGCTCGCCTACGCCGACGAGCTGCTGCGCCTCGCGTCGGAAGCGCAGGCGGCGGTGAAGAGCGGCCGGCCGCGAGGCGTGTTTCGCATCGGCACGCTCGAGAGCACCGCCGCGGCGCGCCTTCCGGCCATCCTCGCGCGCTACCACCGGGCCTATCCGGAAGTCCAGATCGAGCTCGTCACCGGCACGAGCGGCGCGTTGGTGGCGCGCGTGCACGCCCTCGAGATCGAGGCGGCGTTCGTCGCGGAGCCGTTCACCGCCGCCGGTCTCGAGACCGAGCACGCGTTCGACGAGGAGCTGGTGGTGATCCAGCCGCGCAGCCGCCCGGCGATCCGCTCGCCCCACGACGTCTCCGGGCGCACCGTGATCGCCTTCTCCACCGGGTGCTCCTATCGCCGCCGCCTCGAGGAGTGGCTCGCAGGCGCGGGCGTGGTGCCGAGCCAGGTGATGGAGTTCGCGTCCTATCACGCGATCATCGCGTGCGTGGCCGCCGGCGCCGGCATCGCGGTGGTTCCCCGCTCGGTGTTGAAGGTGGCGAACGCGGAAAAGGCTGTCGTGATCGGAAAGCTTCCGCCGCGCACCGCACGCGCGCGCACGATGCTCGCCTGGCGAGCGGGCCATCGCTCCATCGCCCTCGAGGCGCTCGTGGCAGAGGTGCGACGCTAGTTCCACCGGACTAGGAAGCGTTGCCTCCTCCTACGCGGGAATCGGAGGGCGTCCAACAGACCCTATGCTCCAAAAAGGGGAGATTGGAACCCTCAGTGATCCAATTCCGGAAGGAAACATCATGACCATCATTTGGGCAATCATCATCGGCTTCCTCGTCGGTCTCGTCGCGAAGTTCCTGATGCCGGGCCGCGACCCGGGCGGCTTCATCGTCACCACCCTGCTGGGTATCGTCGGCGCTCTGGTGGCCACGTTTCTCGGCCAGGCCATGGGCATCTACGCGGCCGGGCAAACCGCCGGCTTCATCGGCGCCGTGATCGGCGCGATCGTGGTCCTGCTCGTGTACCACATGATCCGCGGCCGTCGCCCCGTGGTGTAGGCCTCAGAAGGATCGCGGCAGCTTGAGCACGTGCTCCGCGATATAGGCGAGGATGAGGTTGGTCGAGATCGGCGCGACTTGGTAGAGGCGCGTCTCGCGAAACTTCCTCTCCACGTCGTACTCCGCGGCGAAGCCGAAGCCCCCGTGAAACTGGAGGCAGGCTTCGCCGGCTTGCCATGAGGCCTTGGCGGCAAGGTACTTAGCCATGTTGGCTTCCGCCCCGCAGGGCTTTCCCGCATCGTAGAGCTCGCAGGCCGTGAAGCGCATGAGGTTCGCCGCTTCCACCTCGATATACGCCTCGGCGATGGGAAACTGCACGCCCTGGTTTTTCCCGATCGCGCGGCCGAACACCACCCGCTCGGACGCGTATTTCGTCACCTTGTCGAGAAACCAGTACGCGTCGCCCACGCATTCCGCGGCGATGATGGCGCGCTCGGCGTTGAGACCATCGAGGATGTACTTGAAGCCGCATCCCTCTTCGCCGATCAGGTTTTCCTCGGGAATTTCGAGATTGTCGAGGAAGAGCTCGTTGGTCTCGTGGTTCACCATATTGGCGATGGGGCGCACCTCCAGGCCCTTGCCGATGGCCTCGTGCAGGTCGACGAGGAAAATCGACATGCCATCGGACTTCCTGCGCGACTCGGCGAGCGGCGTTGTGCGCGCGAGGAGGATCATCAGGTCCGAGTGCTGCACGCGCGAGATCCAGACCTTGCGGCCGTTCACGACGTAACGCCCGCCCCTGCGCCGCGCGAAGGTCTTCAGCGCCGTGGTATCGGTGCCTGCGACAGCTTCGGTGACCGCCATCGACTGCAACCGCAGCTCGCCGCGCGCGATCTTCGGCAGGTACTTCGCCTTTTGCTCGGCCGAGCCGTGCCGCAGCAGCGTCCCCATGTTGTACATCTGGCCGTGGCAGGCGCCGGCATTGCCGCCCGCACGGTTGATCTCTTCCATGATGACCGAGGCCTCGCAGACGCCGAGGCCCGAGCCGCCGTATTCCTGGGGGATCAGGGCTGCGAGCCAGCCCGCCTTGGTGAGCGCCGTGACGAAGGCTTCCGGATAGCCGCGCTCGCGGTCGACCTCGCGGAAATACGGCGCGGGGAAATCCGCGCAGAGCGCGCGCACGCCCTCGCGAATCTCGACGTAGCGCCCGTCCGCCGACCCCATCGGCATCAGTCCGCGTACACCCCGGCCTTGCGGATCACCGGTTGCCACTTGTCGATCTCGGCGCGCAGCCAATCGCGCAACCCCGCCGGCGATTGTTTCGATTCCGGGACGACCTGGGCCCCGAGCTCGGCGAATTTGCTCGCGACGTCCGGATCGCGAAGCGCCGCGCGCAACGCGACATTCAGCCGCTCGAGGGCTTCCCTGGGCGTGCCCTTCGGCGCGTAGACCCCGTGCCACACGATCACCTCGAAGTCCTTGAGTCCCTGCTCGTCGAGAGTCGGCGCGTCCGGCAGCGCGTTGATGCGATGTTTGGTGGTGACGCCATAGAACTTGACCTTCTGCGCCTTGATCTGCGCAATGGTCTGCGTGGTCTGGTCGCACAGCATGTCGACCTGCCCGCCGAGAAGCGCGGTCATCGCCGGCGCCGTCCCCGAGAAGGGGATCGTGGTGAGCTCGACGCCGACCGCCTGCATGAAGAGCATTCCGCACAGATGCGAGACCGCGCCCAGGCCCGCGTTGGCGAGGTTGATCTTCTCCTTGTTCGCGCGCACATAGGCGATGAGCTCGCGCAGGCTATCGGGCTGAAAGTCCTTGCGCGCGAGGAGTGTCATCGGTACGTCGGCGACCTGCCCGATGTACTCGAAATCGGTGAGCGGGTTGTAGGGCAGCTTTCGATAAAGGCCGGTCGCCGTCGCCATGCCGTTGTGGTGGATGAAAATCGTGTAGCCGTCGGGCGTGGCCTTGGCCACGTAGTTCGCGGCGATGGTGCCGCCCGCGCCGAGCTTGTTCTCGATGACCACCGTCTGGCCGAGGTTCCTCGACATCGACGCCCCGAGCGTGCGCGCCACCACGTCGGTGGGCCCGCCGGCCGCGAACGGCACGATCATCGTGATGGGTCGCGAGGGATAGGTCTGCGCGTACGCGTCCAAAACCACCGCGCACGTCGCGAACGCGAACGCCACCCCGGCCGCCTTGCAGCGCTTCGTCATGGTTTTCCTCCTCCTGCGGGATCGATGCTACGCGTCTCGCCGATCTTCATCACGTCGAACTCGTCGCGCCGAAGCCCGGCCGCGGCTCGTTGCGATGCGAGCACCGCCGGCGGCTCGTCGAGGGGCTCGTCGGTGAGGTGCTCGAAGGTGCCCCAGTGCATGCCGATCGCGCGCGCGGCGCGAAGGTCGGCGCGCACCTGGATCGCTTCCGCGGGATCGATATGCATGGCCTTCATGAACCAGCGCGGCGCATAGGCGCCGATCGGGATGAACGCCAGGTCGAAGGGCCGGAGCCGCTCGCCGATGTCGCGGGCGTCCTGCGAGTAGCCCATGTCGCCCGCATGGATGATCTTCAACCCGCCGCCCTCGACCACCCAGCCGCCCCAGAGAGTCCGGTTGGTGTCCCAGAGAGTGCGCTTGCTCCAATGCTGCACCGGGACCAGCGTGAAGCGTAGCGGTCCCTCGGAATGGGATTGCCACCAGCCGAATTCCTCGACGCGTTCATCCGCTCGCTCGATGCCGAGCGCCTTGAACCAGGCTTTGAGGCCGAGGGGCACCAGGAAAAGCGGCCCCCCGCCGGGCTGGGCGGCGAGGCGCTTCACCGAATCGACGTCGAGATGGTCATAGTGGTTGTGCGAGACCAGCACGACGTCGATGCGTGGCAGCCCGGCCACGTCGATCGGCAGCGGCACGATGCGCCGCGGCCCGGCGAACTGCACCGGCGATGCGCGCTCGGAAAACTGCGGATCCATGAGGACGTTCATCCCGGCGAGCTGCACGAGAAAGGACGAGTGCCCGATCCAGGTCGCGCTGGGAGCGCCAGCGTTGGCGCGCAGCGCCGCCGCATCGGTCGTCACGTGCGGGATCTTCCAGCCCCCCGGCGGAGGCGCGGGCACGCCGTCCTTCATCTGCTCCCACTTCCAAAGCCAGAAGCTCTGGGGCGCGTCGTGGGGATAATTGTTGCGGAAACCCTGGGCCTCGGCAAAGAGGCTTGCGAAGACTCCGCACATCGCGCAGATCATAATGACGGCGAGTCTACCGCGGGCCATGGACGATTCGAGAATGGCTAGGGATTGAATCATGCCGGAAGAAGACGCGTGACGCTCTCGCCTCGCGCCACGACGGCCGTTCTCGTCATGCTGATGCTCGCCTACCTGGTGCCGGGCCTCGCGGGCCACGATCCCTGGAAACCCGACGAGCCGTACACGTTCGGCGCCGTGCTGGACATGGCGAAGAGCGGCGACCCCGTGGTGCCGACGGTGGGCGAGCAACCTTTCGTCGAGAAGCCACCGCTCTATTACTGGGCCGCGTGGGGGAGCGCGTCGCTTCTTTCGCCGCTGCTGCCCTTGCACGACGCCGCGCGCGTCGCGAGCTTCTTCTTCATGGCAGCGAGCCTTGGCGCCGTCGCGGCGGCGTCCCTCCTGCTATGGGGAGAAGGCGCGGCGAGCGTGGCGATACTGCTTTTCCTCGGCACCCTCGGCATCGAGGGGCACGCGCAGCGCATGCAGGTCGACCTCGCGCTGCTGCTGGGCTTTGCCCTCGCGGTGCTTGGCTTCGCGGGCTGTGCGCGCGCCAAGCGCTGGGGCGGCGCCGTCCTCGGGCTCGGTATCGGCGTGGGCTTTCTCGGCAAGGGCCTCTTCGCGCCCGCGGTGATCGGCCTCGCCGCGCTTCTCCTGCCTCTTTTCTTCGCGCAATGGCGCAGGCGCTCCTATCTCGTGCAGCTCGCCATTGCGCTCGCCGTGGCCCTTCCCGCGCTGACGCTCTGGCCGCTCGCCCTCCACCTGCGCTCCGACTCCCTCTTCAACGAGTGGCTCTGGACCAACAACCTCGGCCGGTTCGCCGGCTTCGCGGTGCCGCTCCTGGGTGCATCGAGCGAGCGCGGCGAATGGAGCCAGGGGCTCGCCTGGTTCCTCTTTCCCGCCTGGCTTTTCGCCCTTGGCGCGATCCTGCGCGAGGGCCGCCACGGCTGGCACCACGCGGCGCTGCAGGTGGGCTTCACCCTCACGCTGGTGGGCGCCCTGGCGCTCGCGGCGTCCGCTTCGATGCGCGCGGTCTATCTCCTGCCCCTGGTTCCGGGCCTCGTGCTGGCCGGCGTCGGCGCGGGGCGCGCGCGCGAAGGCGTGTACACGAAGGCCCTCGCGTTCCTTGGCGTAGTCGTCGCGGGCGCGGTGGCGCTCTTCATGTGGATGGTGTGGGCGCTGCTCCTCTGGCGCGGAAACTTGGGCGAGTGGGCTCCTCTTGCGCACGATCTGCCGCTTCCCTTCACGATGCCGCTTCAGCCTCTGGCGGTCGGCGCGGCGGCGGCGCTGACGCTCGGGTTCGTGGCGCTCGCCGCCGGCGCCAAACGCCTGCAAAACGCGAGCCTCACGCTGTGGGTCGCGGCCCTGGCGCTCGTGTGGGGGCTCGCGCATACGCTCTGGCTGCCGTGGCTCGACATGGCGAAAAGCTATCGTTCGGTATTCGATGAAGTGAAGAAACGCATGCCACCGGACGCCCGCTGCGTCGTGATGCATGGACTCGGCGAATCGGAGCGCGCGATGGTGGGGTACTACCTGGGCGTGGTGCCGCGCGCGCGCCATCTGCACGAAGAGGATTGCCGCGCCCTCATGTGGGAAGGAAATCTCCACAAGACCCGCGGCTGGCCATGGCCCGGGCAGTGGAAGCTCGTCTGGCGAGGGCACCGCCCCGGCGAGAGCGAGGAAGGCTTCGAGCTCTTCCTGCGCCCGGAGGCGCCGATCGCGGGCGAGGACTTCCTGGATCCCCGCCAGACCGGCGGAAGGTAAGGGGCAGGACCCCGGTAATCGCGCCTACGACGTGCCGCGGCGCTTGTAGAAATAATAATCGGCGTTATAGGCGACACGCGCCTCGTTGCCCACGTTGTCGGCGTTGCAGCCCGTCGCCGGCGCCATGCCGCCGTTCGTATTCACGCGCTGGATGCTGGTCACGCCGGCGAATTGGCCGGTGTCGCCCAATGGCAGCGCGCGCATCGTGGTCCACGGCAGGTTGTTGCCGCCTGCCGGCTGCATCGAACGCACGAAGCCCGACACGCTGCTGCGGTCGCTCGTCGACTCGACGAGATTGGGGGTCGCGAGGCGAGCCGCGGTGCGCGAGCCCTCATAGAGCGTGGCATCGGGCGCGACGAAGGACCACACGTAGGAGTCCGGCACGCTCAAGCCGAGCCGGCATTGGTAAACCTGGACGCCGTTTCCGGAGAGCACGAAAGCCGGCTCCTCGTCGAGGGAGACGCGCAACGCCGGGGCGAGGCCGGCAGGCTCCGAAATGGCGGCGATGGCGGGCAGCGCCAGCAAGGTGGCCGCGGCGAGACAGAGGTGCTTCAAGCCCATGACGATTCCTTCCACGGGGGAACGGGTTACCCGTGGGACGGTCCGCGCTCCCCCCGGTTCCTGCTACGCCATCGTCCATTCGGAGAGTAAAATCGCCTGTCACGCGCACACGCCTCGTCACCAATGCGGCTTTACATCAACGACGTCGCCGTTCGCGACGGATTCCAGATCGAGAAGGCCTTCATCCCGACCGCCACCAAGGTCGAGGTGATCAACCAGCTTTCGCGCACCGGCTTGCACAAGATCGAGGTAACGTCGTTCGTCTCCGCGAAGGCGGTGCCCGCGCTCGCCGACGCCGACGATGTCCTCGCGCGCATCGACCGAGTTCCCGGCGTGACCTATGTCGCGCTCGTGCCGAACATCCGCGGCGTGCGCAACGCGGCGGCCGGCGCCAGGAAACCCGATGAGCTGAACGCCGTGGTGTCGGCCTCGGAGACGCATAACCGCGCCAACATCAATCGCACGCACGCGCAGTCCATCGAGGAGCTGCCCACGATGGTGAAGGTCGCCCACGGCGCGGGCATGAAGATCACCGTCAGCCTTTCGACGACTTTCGGATGCCCTTTCGAAGGGCGCGTGCACGAGGATGTCGTGCTCGATTTCGTCGGCCGCTTTCGCGACGCGGGCTTCGACGGCGTTTCCCTCGCCGACACCACCGGCATGGCGAATCCGCGCCAGGTAAGCGAGCTCACGCGCAAGGTGCTGGAGATGTTTCCTCCCCCCCACGAGACGTACTACACGCTGCATTTCCACAACACCCGCGGCATGGGGCTCGCCAACGTGGTGGCGGGAATCGAGGCGGGCGTGCGCTCCTTCGACGGCTCGGTCTCCGGGCTCGGCGGCTGCCCCTTCGCGCCCGGAGCCACCGGCAACATCTGCACCGAGGACATGGTCAACATGCTCGAAGACATGGGCTAGACTGCTCACGCTCGCTCTTGCCGCGAGCGCATGGACCGCACATGCGGCCGATTTCTCCGCCATCGGCGCGCTCTCGCAGGATGAGTTCCTGCGCCTGTCGCGCGACCTGGGGGCGGCGATGTCGTACAAGGGTGTCACGCCCGCGACCCCGCTCGGCGCCCTCGGATTCGACGTGGGCGTCGAGGTGACCGACACCAAGCTCGAGAGCTCCGAGGCTTTCGCGCGCGCCGGCGCGGGCAGCCGCTCGCACCTCGTGATTCCGAAGCTGCACGTGTACAAGGGTCTGTTCGGCGGCCTGGACGTGGGGGCATTCATCGCGGGCTCGCCGGAAGTGGGCGCCACGGTGTTCGGCGCGGACCTGCGCTACGCGATTCTCGATGACGGTCTCGCCACGCCCGCGCTCGGCCTTCGGCTCTCGGGCACCAAGGCGAGCGGGCTGGGCGACATGAGCCTCGCCACCATCGCGCTCGACGTGATGGCCTCGAAGAAGTTCACCGCCCTCACGCCCTACGTGGGCGCGGGCTCGGTGCGCGTGCTGTCGAGCGCCGGTGGCACGCTTCTCGACGAGGTGCGCTTCAACAAGGGCCGCGTCTTCGGCGGCGTCAACGTGAACCTGATCGGCGTGAACCTCGCGCTGGAAGCCGAGAAGATGGGCGCCAATACGTCGCTGTCGGCCAAGGTCGGTTTGCGTTTCTGAACTCACCACGCAAAGGACGGATGACATGAAGATGAGAGCGATCATGCGGCGCGTGGGCGCCGCGCTCGTCGCGGCGAGCCTCGCGGCCGGCGCGTGGGCCCAGGCTCCCGAGAAGAAGAAGATCACCATCGCGGTCGGAGGCAAGAGCCTGTTCTACTACCTGCCGCTCACGGTGGCCGAGCGCAAGGGCTACTTCAAGGACGAGGGGCTCGAGGTCGAGATCCCCGATTTCGCGGGCGGCGCGCGCGCGTTGCAGGCCCTCGTGGGCGGCAGCGCCGACATGGTGTCGGGTGCCTACGAGCACACCATCAACATGGCCGCGAAGAAGCAGCCGATCAAGGCCGTGGTGCTGCAGGCGAAATACAGCTCCATCGCGCTGGTGATGTCGAAGGAGAAGGCCGCCAGGTATCACGGCGGCAAGGACCTGAAGGGCATGAAGATCGGCGTGACCGCCCCGGGCTCGTCCACCAACATGTTCGTGAACAACCTCCTCGCCAAGGATGGCCTCAAGCCCGCCGAGGTCTCGATCGTCGGCGTAGGCACCGGGGCGGGCGCGGTCGCCGCCATGGAGAAGGGCGAGATCGACGCCATCGCCAACCTCGACCCGGTCCTCACGCAGCTCGAGTCCACGGGCAAGTTCGTCGCGGTGGCCGACAGCCGCACCGAGAAGGGCATGAAGGATATCTACGGCGGCGACTATCACGCCTCGGTGATCTACATCACCGAGGAGTTCATCCGCAAGAACCCCGATACCGTGCAGGCCGTGGTGAACGCCATGGTGCGCGCCGACCAATGGATCGCGAAGGCGACGCCGCAGCAGATCGTCGACCTCATGCCCGCCGAATACAAGGCGGGCAACCCTTCGCTCTACAAGGAGGCGCTGCTGAAGAACATGATCGGCTTCTCCGAGACGGGCGAGATGTCGATGAAAGCCGCGGAGAACGTCTACAAGGTGCTCGCCAAGTTCGAGCCGTCGGTGATGGCCGCGGGCAAGATCGATCTGAACACCACCTTCGACAACTCGTTCGTGAAGAAGGCGCACGCGAAGTACCGGTAGAGCGCATGTTGAGCGGCGATCGTCCGCTCCAACATGCGCCTTGATGCCCGCCCTATGACCGCTGCCGTTGAATTCGACCGCATCACCTGCGCCTTCGCCACCGCCGGCGGGGAGGGCAAGGCGTATACGGCCGTGAAGGACGTGACGCTGTGCGTCGCCCAGGGCGAGTTCGTCTCGGTGGTGGGCCCGACCGGTTGCGGCAAGTCGACATTGCTGAATGTCGCGGCGGGCCTGCTCAAGCCGAGCGCGGGCGCAATGCGCATCTTCGGCGAGCCCCTTTCCGGCATCAACCGGCGCGCCGGCTACATGTTCCAGTCCGAGGCGCTGATGCCGTGGCGCAGCGCCCTCGGCAACGTCACCGCCGGGCTCGAATTTCGCGGCGTGGGCGCGCACGACGCGCGCCGCCAGGGCGAGGAGTGGCTCACGCGTGTCGGCCTCACCGGTTTCGGCGACCGCTACCGCTCATGGACGAGCCGTTCTCCGCGCTCGACATCCAGACGCGCCAGCTCATGGAGAACGAGCTCCTCGAGCTGTGGAGCGCGAACCGCAAGAGCGTGATCTTCATCACCCACGACTTGGAGGAGGCGATCTCGCTCTCCGACCGCGTCGTGGTGCTCTCCGCGGGCCCGGCGACGCGTCCCATCGGGGACTTCGCCATCGACCTGCCGCGCCCGCGCGACGTGCAGGAGATCCGCATGTCGCCGCGCTTCATCGAGCTGCACGACCGCATCTGGCACTCGATGAAGGCGGAGGTGCTGAAGGGGTATGCGCAGACCCGCAACCGGGTGGCGGCGTGAAGCGCTCCACACTGCGCCTCACCCAGCTCGGCATGCTGGTCGCGATCTTCGTCGTGTGGCAGGCGTTGTCGCAGCCCGATTTGCTGCCGCCTTTCGTATGGGACAACCCCAACCGCGCGGCGTTCTTCTTCGGCGAGCCGGTCAAGATCTTCCAGGCGATCTGGGTGTGGTTTTCGGAAGGCGCGATCTACAAGCACCTGTGGGTGACTCTCGAGGAGACGGTGCTCGCCTTCGTCATCGGATCGGTGCTGGGACTCGCCGTCGGGCTTTGGCTGGGGCTCTCGCCCACTGCGTCGGCGTTGTTCGATCCCTACATCACCGCGATGAACGCGATGCCGCGCGTGGTGCTGGCACCGATCTTCATGGTGTGGTTCGGCCTGGGCATCTGGTCGAAGGTGGCGCTCGGCGTGACGCTCGTGTTCTTCATTGTATTCTTCAACGTCTACCAGGGCGTGAGGGAAGTCAGCCCCGTCGTCCTGAACAACACCGTGATGCTCGGCGCGAACAGGAAGCAGCTGCTGCGCTACGTGTATCTGCCGTCGGCCACCTCGTGGGTGTTCTCCAGCCTGCATACCGCGGTCGGCATGGCGTTCGTCGGCGCCGTCGTGGGCGAGTACCTCGGCTCGGCGAATGGCATCGGCTATCTCATCCAGCAGGCGGAGGGCGCCTTCGACATCAACACGGTGTTCGCGGGAATCCTCGTCCTCACCGCGTTCGCGCTGGTCCTCGACTTCGCCGTCGCGAAGGTGGAGATGCGCCTGCTCGTGTGGCGTCCCACGCAAAGCGAAACGGAGCAGCTATGAGCCACGATTGGAAGCACCATGGCGTGCGCGTGGTCCACGCGCACGAGCTCGATCCCAACGTCGCGCAGACGCAAGGCATGTCGCGCGCCGCCGCCATCAACTTCGCGCGTGTGGGGGCCGAGAAGATCTGGGCGGGCACGGTGAGCATCCTGCCGAACGCGAAGACCGGCGCGCATCATCATGGGCCGCTGGAGAGCGTGATCTACGTGGTCAAGGGCAGGGCGCGCATGCGCTGGGGCGAGCGCCTCGAATTCACCGCCGAAGCGGGGCCGGGCGACTTCATCTGGGTGCCGCCTTTCGTGCCGCACCAGGAGATGAACGCCAGCCCCGACGAGCCGCTGCAGTGCGTTCTCCTGAGGAGCGGCCAGGAGCCGGTGGTGGTCAATCTCGATATCGCCGCGGCGGAAAGGCCGGAGGACGTTTTCTGGGTGGACAACATCCACCCGCTTCCCGAGAAGGGCTGCTGAGCTAGTCCCTGCGCGGCTTGCGACCGGCACGCGCGAACATGCGGTCGTAGAGGGCGTTCGGAAGCACGCGCAGGATGCGCCCGACGATCGCCATCTGCCACGGGACCACCGCGAAGCTGTTGCCGGCATCGATCGCGCGCGCGATGCGCCGCGCGGCATCGCCGGCGTCGATGATGAAGGGCATGGGATAAGGGTTCTTCGCGGTCATCGGCGTGGCGATGAAGCCCGGGCAGACGGTCGACACCTTCACGCCCGATGCTCGCATCTCCAGGCGCAGCGCTTCTAGGTAGGCGATCGCCGCGGCCTTCGAGGCGCTGTAGCCGGAAGAGCCCGGCAATCCGCGGAATCCCGCGACGGAGGCGATGCCCGCGAGCGTTCCGCCGCCGCGCGCGCGCATCGGCTCGACGAACGGATGGAAGGTGTTCACCAGGCCGACCACGTTCACGTCGAGGATGTCGCGGAAGCTCGCCGAGTCGCGGGCGATCTCGGTGAGCGTGCCGTAGGAGACGCCGGCGTTGGCTATCACCACGTCGGGCACGCCATGGCGCGCCATGAACTCATCGCCCGCCGCTTTCAACGCGGCGTTGTCGCGCACGTCGGCTGCGAAGATTTCCGCCGGGACGCCGAGCGAATCCCTGAGCGTGCGCAGCAGATCGCCGCGCCTAGCGACCAGGCCCAGGGTCGCACCCCGGCTCGCGTAGTGGCGCGCAAGCGCCTCACCGATGCCGCTCGAGGCGCCGGTGAGGAAGACCTTCATCGCGTCAGGTCTTTTCCTTGCGCACCACGGCGATCATCTGGTCGATGGTGGGGAAGATCTTTTCGTTGCCGCCGGCCTGCTCGCCGGACGTCACGTACTTGCCGTTCACGACGAAGCGCGGGACGCTATCGACCTTGTAGCCCTGCGTGAGCTGGCGCGCACGCGCCACCTTGGTCGAGACGCTGAAGGACTTCTCGACCTCCGCGAATTTCGCGGGATCGATGCCGTTCGCCTTGAGCCATTCGTCGCGCTTGGCCTTGCTGTTGAGGTTCACGTTCTGCTTGTGGATCGCGTCGAAGACCTTGGCGTGGAACGGGTCGAGCAGGCCCATGGCTTCCAGCGTGTAGTACATCGACACCATCGGCCCCCAGCTCTCGCTCGGGTACGCGGGCACGCGCTTGAAGACCACATCCTTGGGCATGGTCTTCAGCCACGCATTCACGGCGGGTTCCATGGAATAGCAGTGAGGGCATCCGTACCAGAAGAACTCGACCACCTCGATCTTGCCCGGGCTGTCGGTGGGCTGAGGCGGATTGAGGGGCGCGTACGGGGCGAGCTGGGCGAAGGCGCCCGCGGCGCAGAAAGCGAACACGGCCGCAGCGAGGGAAAACGCTTTGCGCAGAAACATGAATGATCCTTTTTACTGGGGCTTGGCTTCGTCGTTGGTGCGGATGATGGCCGCGCCCACGCCGCTCTGGGACAACGCGCTCTTGATGCGGTTCGCATCGTCGAGGCTCTGATAGGGGCCGAGGCGAACCCGATACAACGTCCCCTTGTCGGGAATGTTGACCGCGCGAACCGTGGCCTCCAGACCGGTAAACGCAATCTTGGCCTTTAGGTTGTCAGCTTCCTTCTCTTCGGAGAAGGCACCCGCCTGCAGCCAGTAAACCTCGCCGGAGTGCGGTTTGGGCGAGGAAGGCGAGGATCCCGGCTTGGCCGGCGCGGCCGCGGCCTTCGCGGCGGCCTTCGCTTCCTTGTCGCTCACTTCCTTGTCGCCGGGGAGGATCTGGTAGAACTCGAAGCGCGGGCGCTCCGAGGTCTTCGCGGGCGGCGCCTTGGCGCTCTTCGCCTCCTCGGCGGACTTGGCGGCCTTGGCGGCCTCCTCGGCGGCCTTCGCGGCGGAGGCCGGCGCGGGCGGCTGCGCCGGCGCGATCTTGGGCGTGGGTTCGACCGTCTTGCCTTTCTCGACGAACGGGTTGGAGAGCCGGTTCAGCCACAGCGCGACCGCGAGCGAGATCACGATGCCGAGCAGGAGGCCGATGATCACTCCCAGCAACAGCGGGTGATTCAGGCGGCTATCGGCGCGCGGCGCCGGAGAATCCTTGTAGTCCTTGGCCATTCACATTCTCTCGGGAGCGCTCACGCCCAGGACGGCGAGGCCGTTGGCGAGAACTTGTCGGGTCGCGGCGACGAGTGCCAGCCGCGCCTTCTTCAACGCTTCGTCCTCGACCAGGAAGCGCTCGGCATTGTAGTAGGTATGCAGGCGTGCCGCCACGTCGTCGTGCAGGTAATGGGTGATGAGATGCGGCGAGAATTCCGCGGCGGCGCGCGCCATCACCTCGGGAAATTCCGCGAGCTCTTGCGCGAGCGCGGCCTCGTAGGGCGAGGCGAGGGGTGCCAGGTCCGCGCCGTGCAGGGCGCCCACGTCGCCGCCCCATTCGCGCAGCACGCTGGACAGGCGCGCGTGCGCATACTGCACGTAATACACCGGGTTGTCGTCGGTCTGGCTCTTCGCCACGTCGATGTCGAAGACGAGCTGCGAGTCGATGCGCCGCATCATGAAGAAATAGCGCACCGCGTCGCGCCCGACTTCGTCGATCAGGTCGCGCACCGTCACGTAGGAACCCGCGCGCTTGGAGATCTTCATCTCCTCGCCGCCCTTCATGACGGTGACCATCTGGTGCAGCACGTAGTCGGGATAGCCCTTGGGGATGCCGGCGTCGAGCGCCTGCAGCCCGGCGCGCACGCGCGTCACGGTCGAGTGGTGATCCGCGCCCTGCACGTTCACCGCCGCGCGGAAGCCGCGCCGGAACTTGGCGAGGTGGTAGGCGACGTCGGGCACGAAGTACGTGTAGGTGCCGTCGGACTTGCGCATCACGCGGTCCTTGTCGTCGCCGAAGTCCGTGGTGCGCAGCCACAGCGCGCCCGCCGCCTCGTAGGTGTGGCCCGCCTTCTCGAGCATGCGCACCGTCTCCTCGACCTTGCCGTCGGTATAGAGCGAGCTCTCGAGGAAATACGAATCGAACTTCACGCCGAAGGCGACGAGGTCGATGTCCTGCTCGTTCCTCAGGGACGCGACCGCGAACTGCCGGATCTGCTCGAGGTTCTCGCCCGCCGCGTCGCCGAAATGCGCGGCGACATACTCGCGCGCGATCTCGCGGATGTAGTCGCCCAGGTAGCCGTCCTTGGGCATCTCGACCGCCGCGCCGCGCGCCTGCCGCACACGCGCCTGCACGGAGAGCGCGAGGTTGGCGATCTGGTTGCCGGAGTCGTTGTAGTAGAACTCGCGCGTCACCTGCCAGCCCTGCCATTCGAGGAGCGAGGAGACCGCGTCGCCGAGCGCCGCCTGGCGGCCGTGGCCCACGTGCAGCGGCCCCGTGGGATTGGCCGACACGAACTCCACCATGATCTTTCGATCCGCGCCCGCGGTGCCGCGCCCGAATGCCGCGCCCGCGCGCAGGATCTCGCCCACCACCACGAAGCGCGAGGCGCAGGCGAGCGTGAAGTTGATGAAGCCGGGGCCCGCGATCTCGGTGCGCGCGATGTCGGAATTGGGAGCGAGCGCGGCGAGGATCGCCTCGGCCGCCTCGCGCGGCTTCCTGCCGACGCGCTTGGCGAGCTGCAGGGCGACGTTGGTCGCGAAGTCGCCATGATCGGCGTTCTTCGGCCGGTCGAGCTCGACCACGGCGTCGCTGTCGGGAAAGGCCTTGCGCACGGCGTCCTGGACCAGGGCGGCGAGGCGCGCTTTCGAATCGTGGGAAGACACTAGCGGGAGGGGGAATCCAAACCCCACATTATACGGGCCGGGGTGGCGATCCCTCCTTCACACCTCCTGCGGATCCACGTCGAGGGACCAGCGCACGGCGCGCACGCCCTTCGCCGTGAGCTCGGCCTTCCACGCCTGCAGGAAGGGCTGCAAGGCGGCGCGCGATTTCGCGCGCACCAGAAGCTGCGCGCGCTCGAAACCCGCCTTGCGCTCGAGGGGCGCGGGCACCGGGTCGAAGACTTCGATGACCTCAGGCGCGGTGCGCGCCGCGATTTTCTTGGCGATGCGCGCCGCGAGCTTGAGGAAGGCGCTGGCCTCGCCCGGCTTTTTCGACTCCGCGCGCAGCAGCGCGAGGTGCGAGAAGGGAGGGAATCCCGCGAGGCGCCGCTCCTCGAGCGCGTCCACCGCGAAGCGCGCGAAGTCCTGTCGCGCCACCGCGGCATAGAGAGCGTGGCCGGGAAAGTCCGTCTGGATCAGCACTTCTCCCGGCAGTTCGGCGCGCCCCGCGCGTCCCGACACCTGCACGAGCTGCGCGAAGAGCCTTTCGGCGGCGCGGAAATCGGCGCTGAAGAGCGCGCTGTCGCTATCGAGCACGCCCACCAGGGTGAGATTCGGATAATCGTGGCCCTTGGCGAGAATCTGCGTGCCGACGAGGATGTCGATCTCGCCCTTGCGTACCTTCTCGAGCACCCCGCGCAGCGAGCCCTTGCGCGTGGTGGAGTCGCGGTCGACGCGCGCGATGCGCGCCCCGGGAAAGATCGCGCGCAGCGTGTCCTCGACGCGTTGCGTTCCGTGACCCACCGGCGCGAGGTCGGCCGACCCGCAGCTTGGGCATGCCGCCGGGATTTTCTCGCGATGGCCGCAGTGGTGGCAGCGCATCTCGCGTGCGGCGAGGTGCATCACCAGGTTCGCGCTGCAGCGCCGGCACGTCGAGTGCCACGCGCACGCACGGCAGAAGAGCACCGGGGAGAAGCCGCGGCGGTTGAGAAAGATGAGCGACTGCTCCTTGCGTGCGAGGCGCGCGCGGATCGCGGCGACGAGCGCGAAGCTGAAGCCGTCCTGCGGCCGGTCGGCGCGCGTGTCGACCGTACGCACCGTGGGCATCGCAGCGCCGCTTGCCGCGCGCAGGCGCAGCTCGGCGAGCGCGTAGCGGCCATCGCGGGCGTTGGCGTAGCTCTCGAGCGAAGGAGTGGCCGAGCCCAGCACCACGGGTATTCCCAGGCGCTGCGCACGGCGCACCGCGGTGTCCCGCGCCGAATAGCGCAACCCTTCCTGCTGCTTGTACGAAGGATCGTGCTCCTCGTCCACGATGATGAGCCCCAGGTCGCGAAACGGCATCAGCACCGCGAGCCGCGTGCCGAGCACGATGTGCGCCGCCCCCGATTGCGCGGCGAGCCAGGCGCTAGCGCGCTCGCCCTCGTTGAGGTGGCTATGGGCGGCCGCGAGCCTCGCGCCGCGAAAGCGGCTCGCGACGTGCTGCTCGAATTGCGGAGTGAGCCCGATCTCGGGCACCAGGAACAGGGCCTGGCGGCCGCGCGCCAGCGCGCCCGCGATGAGGCGCAGGTACACCTCGGTCTTGCCGCTGCCGGTCACGCCTTGCAGGAGCACCGGATGGAATGCATCGGGCTTTGCGAGCCCCAGCGCGATCGCGGCTTCCTGCTCCGGCGCGAGCGCGAAAGTCTCGACAAAGCGCGGAGCTTCGCTCGAAGCCGGCGCCGGCGCGGCGAGCGGGCGCCGGCTTACTTGCCGCAGCCGCGGGGGCAGCGCCGCGCCCAGGACCTCGCCCAAGGGACGCTGGTAGTAGCGCGCGCAGAATTCGAGGAGCTCGAGCTCGGCCGGGCCCAACGGCGGCACGTCGTGGACGATGGATTCGATCGCGCGCAGGCGCGCCGCCGGGACCGCGCTCGAGTTCGCCAGACCCACCACCACGCCGACCCTTCGTGAACGACCGAACGGAACTACGACGAGGCTTCCCAGGGGCACTTCGGTGCCTTCCTCGACGCGGAAATCGAACGCGTCGTCGAGCGGCACGTCGAGGGCGATCCGGGCGATTTTCAAGAGGGGAAAGCAGGCCTTAAAAGCCTGTGGATAAGTCTGTGAATACGTCGGCGGAAACCGCTCGGCAGCTGCGCATCCGCGGCCAAGCAACACGTACCCAGGTACAGAATATATCTGTAAGGCCTTGAGCAGAAAAGCATTTCAGCAACTGTCCTACAGGCGAGCAAAAAATGCTGCGGGGATTCGCGAGAACTGCGGATGTGTGAATAAGCAATCACATCGTGGCAAATATATTTCTTGACACGGTCTAGCCCGCGTGGGCCCCGAGGGAGCGCGAATGGACCGCCTCCACGAGTGCGGCGACGCGATCGGGCGAGGTGTGCTGGGAAACCCCGTGGCCCAGGTTGAAAACGTGCCCGGGACCGAGGCCGTACGAGTCCAGGACGCGCTGCACCTCGACTTCGATGGCCGCCGGCGGCGCGAAGAGCGCCATGGGATCGAGGTTGCCCTGCAGCGCGACATCCTTGCCGACGCGGTGCCGTGCCGCACCCAGAGGGGTCTGCCAATCGATGCCGAGGGCGTCCGCGCCGCTCGCGGCCATCGCTTCCAGCCAAGCTCCACCGCCCTTAGTGAACAGGATGCGCGGCACGATGCGCCCTTCGCTCAGGCGCGTGATCCCGGCGAGGACCTGCTTCGAATAGGCGAGGGAGAACTCGTGGAACGCGGCGTCGGCGAGGACCCCGCCCCAGGTGTCGAAGATCATCACGGCCTGCGCGCCCGCGGCGATCTGCGCGTTGAGGTAGTCGGTCACGGCGCGCGCATTCACGGCGAGGATGCGATGCAGCAGCTCGGGCCGGCCGTAGAGCAGGGACTTCACGCGCCGGAAGTCGTCGCTGCCGCCGCCCTCGACCATGTAGCAGGCGAGCGTGAACGGGCTTCCGGAAAAGCCGATCAGCGGGACGCTCCCGCGAAGCTCCTTGCGCGTGAGGGCGATGGCATCGAAAACATAGCGAAGCCTGTCGAGGTCCGGCGCGGCCAGCGCCGCGATCTCGCGTGCTTCGCGCAGCGGACGCTCGAACTTCGGTCCCTCGCCTTCGACGAAATGCAGGCCCAGGCCCATGGCGTCGGGCACCGTCAGAATATCGGAGAAGATGATCGCGGCGTCGAGGGGAAAGCGCCGCAGCGGCTGCAGCGTGACCTCGCAGGCGAGCTCCGGGGTCTTCGCGAGCGCGAGGAAGCTTCCCGCCTTGCGGCGCGTCTCGTTGTATTCGGGAAGGTAGCGGCCCGCCTGCCGCATGATCCACACCGGCGTATAGGGCGTGGGCTCGCGCATCAACGCGCGCAGGAATGTGTCGTTCGGCATCGCCCGCGATTTTCTCACAAGCGACGATCCAGGAAGTCCCGGATGGTCGCGGCATAGCGTGGATCGAGATCGATGTCGTTGTGGCCGAAGCCCTCGAAGGTTGCGCGCTCCACCGCGCCCGCCCATAGCGAGGCGAGCCGTTGCGAATGCCGCGCAGGAATCAGCGTATCGGCGCTTCCCATGAGGATCAACGCCGGCATGCGCAGAGCCGGTGCGCGCGCCGCGGAGTCGAACGGATGGCGCAGCAGCCATGCGACCGGGAGCCAGGGGTACATTTCGCGCGCGACGTCGAGCGCGCTCGCGAAAGGCGAGGTGAGGACGACGCAGCGCGCCGGGCGTGCCGCGGCCACCTGCACCGCGACGCCGGTGCCGAGGCTCACTCCGTGAAGCGCGATGCGCGATGCATCGAGGTCGAGCCGGTGCGCCGCCCAGTCGAAGAGCTCGATGCCGTCGCTCGCGAGCGCGGCCTCGCCCGGCCGCCCCTGGCTGTCACCATAGCCGCGATAATTCACGAGCAGCACGGCGCGCTCGCCATAGGTCGCGGCAACGGAGGGCGCGAACGACGTCACCTCCTGCGCGTTGCCACCGAAGAAAATGACGAGCGGCGGGTTCGCGGCGGCGGGCGTGAGGAGAATGCCGGCGAGGCGCGTCCCGTCGCGAGCCTGCACCGAAACCTCTTCGCTGCGCCACCCGGCAGGGGGCGGCGCGCGCGGCGCCGCGGCTTGCGGATAGAAGATGAGGCTCTCCTGCGCGAGCCACACCAGGGCCGTGACGGCGACGTATCCGACCACGGCTGCCAACAGCAGGAATTTCAGGGCGGCGAAGGGAGCCTCAGCGCGGCAGCTCGGAGCCGCCCATGAGGAATGCGTCGATCTCGCGCGCGCACTGGCGGCCCTCGCGGATCGCCCACACCACGAGCGACTGGCCGCGGCGCATGTCGCCGGCGGCGAAGACCTTCGGCACGGAGGTCGCGTAGCTGCCGGCGCCTTCGGTGGTCGCCTTCACGTTGCCGCGCGCGTCCTTGGCCACGCCGAGCTCGTCGATCATGCCTTCATGCACCGGATGCACATAGCCCATCGCGAGGAGCACGAGCTCGGCGGGAATGGTGAACTGCGTGCCGGGCACTTCCTTCATTGCCATCGCGCCCTTGTCGTCCTTCACCCACTCGACGTGGCAGGCGGTGAGGCTCTTCACCTTGCCGCCCTCGCCTTCGAAGCGCTTGGTGGCCACCGCGAAGTCGCGCTCCGCGCCTTCCTCGTGAGACGACGAGGTGCGCAGCTTGAGCGGCCAGTACGGCCAGGTGAGCGGCTTGTTCTCCTGTTCCGGGGGCTGCGCCATGAGCTCGAAGTTCACCACCGAGGCCGCGCCCTGGCGAATCGAGGTGCCGATGCAATCGCTGCCGGTATCGCCGCCGCCGATCACGACCACGTGCTTGCCGGTGGCGACGATCTGGCTGGGCACCTCGTCGCCCGCGACCTTCCTGTTCTGCAGCGGCAGGAACTGCATCGCGAAATGGATTCCGCCGAGCTCGCGTCCCGGCACGGGCAGCTCGCGCGGCTTTTCGGACCCGCCGGTGAGCGCGACCGCGTCGAAGCCGGCGAGAAGCTCGCGCGCCGGCATCGTCACGCCGATGTGAACGCCGGGGCGGAAGGCGACTCCTTCGAGCGTCATCTGCTCCACGCGCCGGTCGATGAGGTGCTTTTCCATCTTGAAGTCGGGAATGCCGTAGCGCAGGAGCCCGCCGATGCGGTCGCTCTTTTCGAAAAGCGTCACGTCGTGGCCGGCGCGCGCGAGCTGCTGAGCGCAGGCCATCCCCGCGGGGCCCGAGCCCACCACCGCGACTTGCCTGCCGGTTTTGCGCTGCGCCACCTGCGGGCCGACCCAGCCCTCGCCATAGCCCTTGTCGATGATCGCCTGCTCGATCGACTTGATCGCGACGGGGTTGTCGTTGATGTTGAGCACGCAGGCGGCCTCGCAGGGCGCGGGGCACACGCGGCCGGTGAATTCCGGAAAGTTGTTGGTCGAGTGCAGCACGGCGAGCGCATCGCGCCAGTTGTTGCGGTAGACGAGGTCGTTCCAGTCGGGAATGACGTTGTTCACCGGGCAGCCGGTCTGGCAGAACGGGATGCCGCAATCCATGCAGCGCGCGCCCTGGCGGCTCATCTCCTCGTCGGGCAACGGGCGGATGAACTCCTTGTAGAACTTGATGCGCTCCGGCACCGGGGTATAGGGCCGGTCGCGCCGCTCGATCTCGATGAAGCCGGTGATCTTTCCCATCTAGTCGTTCGCCCTCACCTCGGCGCGCGGCGCCGGCTCGCTCGCGCGCCGCGCCTGCTCCTCGGCCATCTCGCCCAGCGCGCGGCGATATTCGAGCGGCATCACCTTCACGAACTTCGGCAGGTACGCGGCCCAGTTCTCGAGCACGCGGCGCGCGCGCTCGCTGCCGGTGTAGAGGAGGTGCCTCTGGATGAGGCTCTTCAAGGTGGCGTCGTCGTGGCCGGCGACGTGGTCGATCTTCACCTTGCCGTGCGTCTCGAGCTCGCCGCCGGCGCCATCGGCCGCGGCCGCGCTCTCCTCCTCCGGGATGGGCTCGAGCTCCACCATCGCGAGGTTGCAGCGTTGGGTGAAATCGCCTTCCTCGTCGAGCACGTAGGCGATGCCGCCCGACATGCCGGCGGCGAAGTTGCGCCCGGCCGTGCCGAGCACGACCACGGTGCCGCCCGTCATGTATTCGCAGCCGTGGTCACCCACGCCCTCGACCACCGCCGTGGCGCCGGAATTGCGCACGCAGAAGCGCTCGCCCGCCACGCCGCGGAAATAGGCCTCGCCGCTGATCGCCCCGTACATCACCGTATTGCCGACGATGATGTTCTCCTCGGGAATGATCGGGCAGCTCTTCGGCGGGTAGATCACGATGCGCCCGCCGGACAACCCCTTGCCGACGTAGTCCGGGCAATCCGGCGTGCCCATAGCGCGTCGCGACCTGGCCGGAGAGCATCGCGCCCACCGTGCGGTTCCTGTTGAAGATGCGGCTCTCGATCTGCACCGGGCGCTTCGCGTTCAACGCGGGAGCCGCCTTGGCGATGAGCTCGTGGTCGAGGGCCCCGGCGAGGCCGTGGTCCTGCGATTCGCACTGGCGGATCGCGACTCCCGGGGGCACCCGCGGACTGTAGAAGAGCTTGGAGAAGTCCAGGCCCTTCGCCTTCCAATGTTCCACGCCGGGGCGCGCGTCGAGGAGATCGACGCGCCCGACCAGGTCCTCGAACTTGCGCACGCCGAGCTTGGCCATCCACTCGCGCACTTCCTCGGCGATGAAGAAGAAATAGTTGATGACGTGCTCGGGCTTGCCTTCGAATTTCTTGATGAGCTCCGGATCCTGCGTCGCGATGCCGACCGGGCAGGTGTTCAAATGGCATTTGCGCATCATGATGCAGCCCTGCACCACGAGCGGCGCCGTGGCGAAGCCGAACTCGTCGGCGCCGAGGAGCGCGCCGATCACGACGTCGCGCCCGGTCTTCATCTGCCCGTCGGCCTGCACGGCGATGCGCCCACGCAGCTTGTTCAGCACCAGCGTCTGCTGCGTTTCCGCGAGGCCGATCTCCCAGGGGCTGCCGGCGTATTTCACCGACGAGAGCGGCGAGGCGCCGGTGCCGCCGTCGTGGCCCGAGATCGTCACGTGGTCGGCCTTCGCCTTGGCCACGCCCGCGGCGACCGTGCCCACGCCGATCTCACTCACCAGCTTCACCGAGACGCGCGCGGCGGGATTCACGTTCTTCAGGTCGTGGATCAGCTGCGCGAGGTCCTCGATCGAGTAGATGTCGTGGTGCGGCGGCGGCGAGATGAGGCCCACGCCCGGCACCGTATGGCGCACCTTCGCGATGTACTTCGAGACCTTGTGGCCGGGGAGCTGCCCGCCCTCGCCGGGCTTGGCGCCCTGCGCCATCTTGATCTGCAGGTCGTCGGCGTTCACCAGATATTCGGTGGTGACGCCGAAGCGCCCGGCCGCCACCTGCTTGATGGCCGAGCGCATCGAGTCGCCGTTGGCAAGCGGCACGTAGCGGATCGGGTCCTCGCCGCCCTCGCCGGTGTTGGACTTGCCGCCGATGCGGTTCATGGCGATGGCGAGCGTCGAGTGCGCCTCGTGCGAGATCGAGCCGAGCGACATGGCTCCGGTGGCGAAGCGCTTCACGATCTCGTTGGCGGGCTCGACCTCGGCGAGCGCCACCGGCGTGGCCGCCGCCTTCAGCCGGAAGAGCCCGCGCAGCGTGAGGAGCTTCTCGCTCTGCTCGTCGATGAGACGCGAGTATTCCTTGAACGTGGCGAAGTTGCCGGCGCGCGTGGCGTGCTGCAGCTTCGCGATCGAGTCGGGCGTCCACATGTGCGCCTCGCCGCGGACGCGGTAGGCGTACTCCCCGCCCGTGTCAAGCTGGTCGCGGTAGAGCGGCGCATCGGAGTAGGCGAGGCGATGCAGGCGCACCGCCTCCTCGGCGATTTGCGTGAGCCCCACGCCTTCGACCGCGCTCGGCGTGCCGCTGAAATACTTGTCGACGAAGGGCGTGGCGAGCCCCACCGCCTCGAAGATCTGCGCGCCGCAATAGGACTGGTAGGTGGAGATGCCCATCTTCGACATCACCTTGAGGAGCCCCTTGCCCACCGCCTTGATGTAGCGCTTGACGATCTCCTTCTCGTCCACCTTCTGCGGCAGGCCGTCGCGGATGTCGATGAGCGTGGCGAACGCGAGGTTGGGATGGATCGCCTCGGCGCCGAAGCCGGCGAGGCATGCGAAGTGATGGACCTCGCGCGCGCTGCCGGTTTCGATCACCAGGCCGCAGCGCGTGCGCAATCCGGCGCGCACCAGGTTGTGATGCACCGCGGCGGTGGCGAGGAGCGCCGGGATCGGGATCAACGCCGCGGACAGGTCGCGGTCCGTGAGGATGATGATGTTGGTGCCCTTGCGAACCGCATCCTCGGCGTCGGCGCACAGCTGCGCGAGCGCGGGCTCCATGCCGTCCACGCCCCATTCGGCGGCATAGCACATGGTGAGGATCTCGCTCTTGAAGTGGCCTTGCGTGAAGGTCGAGGCGCGGCGCAGCTTCTCCATGTCCTCGAAGGTGAGGATGGGTTGCGACACTTCGAGGCGCATGACCGGCTCGGTCTGGTCGGGCGAGAGCAGATTCGGGCGCGGGCCGATGAACGACACGAGCGACATCACCAGCTGCTCGCGGATCGGATCGATCGGCGGATTGGTCACCTGCGCGAAGAGCTGGCGGAAATAGGCGTAGAGCGGCCGCGCGCGGTTCGAGAGCACCGCGAGCGGCGTGTCGTCGCCCATGGAGCCGATCGCCTCCTCGCCGGCGACCGCCATCGGCGTCATCAGCATGCGCAGGTCTTCCTGCGTGTAGCCGAAGGCCTGTTGCCGGTCGAGGAGCTTGTCGGTGTCCGGCGTTGGGATTTCCCACGGCGTGGCAATGTCCTCGAGGCGGATCTGCGTGCGGTCCAGCCAGTCCTGGTACGGGCGCTGCGCGGCGAGGTCGCGCTTCAGCTCCTCGTCGGAGACGATGCGGCCGTGCTCGATGTCGACCAGCAGCATCTTGCCCGGCTGCAAGCGCCACTTCTTGATGATCTTTTCCTGCGGGATGTCGAGCACACCCATCTCCGAGGACATCACGATGAGGTCGTCGTCGGTGATGAAGTAGCGCGCGGGCCTCAGCCCGTTGCGGTCGAGCGTCGCGCCGATGAACTTGCCGTCGGTGAAGGCGACCGCGGCGGGTCCCACCAGGAGCTCGAGCGCGTTGTCGAAGGAGGCCGAGTCCGACTGGCCGTCGTAGATGAGCGGCCAGATCTTGTCGAGGTCCTCGCCGAGGAGCTTGGAGTGGATGGTCGCCTGGCGCGAGCGGATCCAGTTCAAATTTCCCTGCAGCGTGTTGATCTCGCCGTTGTGCGCGATGTAGCGGAACGGATGCGCGAGGTCCCACGTCGGAAACGTATTGGTGGAGAAGCGCTGGTGCGCGAGGCACAGCGCCGAGACGAGGCGCTTGTCGGTGAGGTCGAGGAAAAACGCTCCAACCTGCTCGGCGAGCAGCATCCCCTTGTAGACGATGGTGCGATGGGAGAACGACGGCACGTAGAAGTCGCCGGCGTTGGCAAGGCCGAGGGCGCGGATCGCGTGGCCCAGGCTCTTCCTGATGATGTAGAGCTTGCGCTCGAAGGCATCGCGGTCGAGCTGGCCGCGGCCCGCGCCGACGAACACCTGGCGGATCACCGGCATCGTATTGCGCGCCGTTTCGCCGAGCGAGCGGTCGTCTATCGGCACCTCGCGCCAGCCGAGGAGCGACTGTCCCTCGTTCGCGATGGCGCGCTCGATCTCGCGCACGCACGCCGCGCGCGCGGCCGGATTGCGCGGCAGGAACACCATGCCCACGCCGTAGGCGCCCGCCTTGGGCAGCTTCACGTTCTGCTTCGCCATCTCCTCGCGGAAGAAGGCGTCGGGGATCTGCACCAGCAGGCCCGCTCCGTCGCCGTGCAGCGGGTCCGCGCCCGTGGCACCGCGATGGCGCAGGTTGTTCAGGATCGTGAGGCCCTTCACGACGATATCGTGGGACTTGCGGCCCTTGATGTGCGCAACGAAGCCCACGCCGCAGGCGTCGTGCTCCCGGCGCGGGTCGTAGAGTCCCTGTTTCGGCGGGAAGCCCGCGATCGACGAATCCATGATGGGCACCTCAAACGCAATGGTAGCCGCGTTCTCCCGCAGCTCGGGAGGCGCGAATGTGGGGCTTTGCGGGCTTTTGGCGCCGGCCGCGGGCTGCCGAGGGGATTGCGGCGCGGCTTGTGGCCGTCGCAGCCCCCATGACCGCCGAAATGGGAGCGGACAGGCAGGAATCGGGCGAAACCGGATCATCGTAGCGTAGCCTTCGCTGCACTGCAATATAAATGCCTTGGAAAGCCTCGAGGCATGCCGCCGCGCCCGCAGCCGCCATTTGCGTATGATTCGGATGACCGCGTCCCGGGGCCCATCGGGCGCCATCGAAAAAAATACAGGGAACCCCTTTTCGTGATCCGTTTCGCACCAGGCCTCGCCGATCGGCTCGCCCGCCTTGCCCTAGCACTCCTCGCAACCGCAGCCGTGTCGTCGTGCGGCAGCGGCGCGGTTTCCGGATCCGCGCCGGTGAACGATCCGGCGCGCATCACGATCCTTCCGGCCACCGCGACCGCCTTCTCGGGGCTACCCACCACATTCGTGATTTCCGGCGGTACCGGCTCCTACATCGTGAGCTCGAGCAACCAAGCGATCGTGCAGGTCGCCGGCAGCCTTGCCGGCAACACGCTCACCATCATTCCCAACCCGGTGATCGTCGACACCACGGTGACCCTCACCGTGCGCGACACCGGTAGCACGCCGACCGTGCAGGCGACGGTCACGGTGCGCCCCGGCACCGTGAGCAACAGCATCACGATCACGCCTTCGAGCACGCAGGCCGCGGCTTGCGCGCCCGCGCTCTGCTCGGGCGGCGATGCCGTGGTGTCGGCGACGATCTCCCAGGGCGGCATCCCGCTCGCCGCGCGCGGCGTGCGCTTCGAGGTCGTGTCGGGCGATTTCCGCTTCATCAACACCGATCCCGCGAGCGGCGTCGAGACGCTTTCCACCAGCATCTCGGTCGTGAGCGACGAGACCGGCAAGGCGAGCGCGCGCTTGCGTGCTACCGCGGGCGCCGCGAACCAGACGGCCCTCCTGCAAGTGACGGACGTCGGCACCGGCGCGTTCCAGCGCACGAGCTTCCTCATCTCGCAGTCGACCGGATCGAGCCCGGGATTCTTCGTCACGCCGACGCAGATCACTTTCCAGGGCATTCGCGTGAACGAGTGCGCAACCGGTATCAGCGCGAATGTCTTCGTGTTCGGCGGCGCCCCGCCCTATACCGTGTCGAGCACCAGCTCGGCCTTCATCATCTCGCGCGACTTCATCTCTTTCAGCGGCGGCAGCTACACGGTCACGCCGAACGGGGAATGCGTCGGAGTTCCGGGCGCGCCGATCATCGTGCGCGACGCGTCGGGCAATACCGCGACCACGACGGTCGCGAACATTCCTGGAACGCAGGCCACGCCCGCGCTCGCGGTCACACCCAGCACGGTGACGCTTTCGAGCTGCACAGGCTCCGCAAATGTAACGGTGGCTGGAGGCCGCCAGAGCAATTACTTCGTAAGCTCGGGCAGTGATTCTCTAATCGCGACCGTTTCCGGAAATACCGTGACGATTACGCGAAGAAGTCCGTCGCCTGCGTCGACGGGACCCCTGACCGTTGGAATCTCGGACGGTACAACTGTCGTAAACGTGACCGTGAATCTCACAGGTAGCGGCGCGGGAACCTGTCCGTCCCCGGGTTTGGCTGCGACGCCCCAAGCCGTCGCGTTGAGCGATTGTTCGGGCGTGGCCCAAGTGACCCTATCCGGGGGCGCTGGTGCCTATAGCGTCGCTTCGAGCAACTCCAGCGTAATCGCTACGGTCAGCGGGAATATTGTATCCATCAGGCGGGCCAATCCGTCGGGGGCGTTTACAGGAGCCACAGTGACGGCCACTGATGGCACCTCTAGCGTACCGATCACCGTTACCGGATCGGGTGCAGGAGCAAATGCGTGTCCGACATCGTCGGCATTTACAGCGAGCTCGAGCACCGTTACGTTGAATGACTGCACGGGGGCGGCGCAGGTCGTGCTATCCGGCGGATCCGGCACATACAGCGCCGCTTCGGGCAACACCGGTATGACCGCCACAGTCAGCGGGAATATCTTGTCGATCAAGCGCACTGTTCCATCGGGACCTTTCACCGGCGGGAATGTGACAGCCAGCGATGGTTTCTCGAATATATCGATAACGGTTAATTGGGGAGGCGCGAGCCCAGGTACGTGTCCATGAGGCGATTGGCGCGTTTGAGAGGCCTGTTCCAGTCACAAGTTGTTATGCTGCACTGCAGCATGCCCGAACTGGCAAAAACACCCCTTGCATCAAACTGCAAGTTGCGCTTTAATAATCTTCGATAACCCGCTGAGTTTCTAAGACAAGTGTTTGGCGGGATCCCAACAAAGGGGACGATATCGTGAAATTCCAAACTTTCGTGAGCTACGCGCTTGCGCTGGCCGCATCGCTGCTGCTGGCATCCTGCGGCGGTGGAGGCGCTACCGGCACGCCGAACGTGGGCGGTGCGGTGACACTCCTCCCCACAGGGGCCACTTTTTACGCGGGCGTACCCGCGACCATGACGCTCTCGGGCGGACGCAAGCCGTACGCGCTCACGTCGAGCGAGCCGGGGGTCCTGCCGGTTCCCTCGAGCGTGGACAGCTTCAGCTTCGACGTCGTCCCCAACCAGCCCGGCGTCATCGACTCCGGCCTTCCGGCCAACGCATTGCCGGTGCGCACGGTGACGCTCACGGTGCGCGATTCCACCGGGGGAAGCGCCACGTCGACCATCAAGGTGGCGCAGAACTTCCTCACCGGCTACAACCTCGCCTTCGTGACGAGCACCTGCGCGGCGCCCGCTGGCGCCACGACGGTCACGCCCTGCGCGGGCGGCGACACCGCGGTGCAGCTTGCGGCGGTGTTCAACGGCAACCTGCACGGCAACGAGACCTTCAGGCTCGAAGTGGTCCGCGGCCAGTTCGCTTTCTATACGCCGAACTCGTCCACGGGCGTCATTTCCAATTCCTACACGACCACCTCGGACCACGAAGGCAAGATCACCGCCATCATCCGCGTGCCAACCGGCGTGCCGCCGCAGATCGCGATCGTGCGCGTGGTCCACGTCGCCTCGGGCGCGTCGACGGAGCATTTGTTCACGATCGCCGGTGGCAACACCACGCTCGTCCTCACCGCCATTCCGGCCACCATCACCTTCACCGGCGCGGACAGCACGAGCTGCGGCACGGGCCAGTCGGACTTCTTCGTCTTCGACGGCGTTCCGCCTTACTCGGCGGTAAGCGCCAACAGCGGGATCGGCGTGTCGCCGACCAGCTCGAGCACCCAGCCGGGCCGCTTCACGGTGACGATCGCCAACGGGTCGGTCTGCGCCGACGCCGCGCCGGTCATCGTGACCGATGCGCTCGGCAACCGCGTGGTGGTCACGGTCTCGTCGGTCCACGGCTCGACCACGCCGCCTCCGGCGCCGACTCTTGCCGTGGCGCCCAACGCGATCACGCTGGCGTGCGGCACCTCCGGCTCGGTGGCCGTCGTCGGCGGGACGGGAGTCTACAACGTGACTTCGAGCCATCCGCGCGTGACCGCGACCGTATCGGGCCAAACGGTCACGATCACTCGCGCCGCCGGCGATGGCGCGGCCGTCTTCCCGACCACGGGCACGATCAGCATCACCGACGGCGCCTCCATCGTCACGGTCGTCGCGACGGTTCCGGCGAACTGCCCATAGCCGCTGCGACAGCAGGTCTCGACGGGCATCCCGCAAGGGATGCCCGTTTTCATTCGCGGAGTCATCGATGAGCGTCGCGCGAATCGAAAGGGCGGTGATCTCGGGAGCGGGTGGATTCGTCGGCCGCTCGCTCGCCTCGCTGGTGGAGGCGACAACCACGCAGGTGCACCTTGGCGAGCCCGACTGGATGGAACAGGTGCGCGCCGCCGATTATGCCGGCGCGATCGTCTTCCACCTCGCCGCACGGGTGCACCGCGCGGGATCGGACACCGATGCCTCCTATTGGCACGACAACGTCGAGAAGACACGGGCCTTCGCGAGCGCCGCGGCCGCCGGCGGCGCGCGGCGCTTCGTCCTGCTGAGTTCGGTCAAGGTGAACGGCGAGGAGACTTCGCAGCGTGCCTACCGCAGCGCCGATGTTCCTGCTCCCCGGGATGCCTACGGCAGGTCGAAGTGGGAGGCGGAAAAATCGCTCGCGCAGATTCCGGGCCTGGAGTTCGTGATCGTGCGCTCTCCGCTCGTCTACGGCGCCGGCGTGAAGGGAAACCTGCTCGCCCTCTTGCGGCTGGCCGACTCCGGCGTGCCGCTTCCCTTCGGCGCCATCGACAATCGCCGCTCGTTCGTTCATGTGGACGATCTCGCGCGCCTGCTCATCGAATGCGGCCGGCATCCGCGCGCGGCGGCAGGCGTGTTCATGGCCGCGCATCCGGACCGCGCGTCGACCCCGCGGATCGTCGGCGCGATGCGCGCTCTCCTCGGCAGGCCGCGGCGTCTGGTGGCGATTCCCCCGGTCGTCCTCGAGGCCGCCGCCGCGTTGGTGGGGCAGTCCGCGCGCGTCCGGCGTCTCACCCGCTCGCTCGAGGTGGATGCGCTGGAGACGCAGCAGGCGTTGAACTGGATCGCCCAGATCAGTTTCGAGACCGGCGTCGAGGACATCGTGCGCACCTACCGGGAATCGCTCGCGTGAGCTGGGCCTGGGCGCTCGCCACGTTCGTGCCGGCCCTCGCGGCGTTCGCGGCGATCGCCCTGCTGCGCCGATCGCGCTGGGCGGCGCTCCTCGCCGACACGCCGAACGAGCGCTCGCTGCATTCGGTGCCCACGCCCCGGGTCGGCGGGCTGGGGCTGATGGCGGGCGCGCTCCCGGTGGGCGCGCTATTCGCCGACGGCCCCCTGAGCGTCCTTTTCGCCTGCGCGGGGTTGCTCGCGCTCGTTTCGTTCGCCGACGATCGGCAGAGCTTGCCGATCGAAGTGCGCCTCCCCGCGCACCTGGCTGCGGCGAGCATGGCGGTGCTGGCGATTGCCGCGCCGGGGGCGGGACATCCCGGGCTCGGGGCTGTCGAAGCCACGGTCGCGGTGGCGGCCCTGGTATGGATGACCAACCTCTTCAACTTCATGGACGGCTCCGATGGCCTGGCGGGCGGCATGGGCTCGATCGGGTTCGCGGCCCTGAGCGCCGCGGCCGCCGGCGCGGGGGCGATGCCGCTCGCGCTGGGCGCGGCCGCGATCGCGGCGGCGAGCCTCGGATTCCTCGCGCACAATTTCCCCCCGGCACGTGTCTTTCTCGGCGACGCGGGCTCGGTGCCGCTCGGCTTTCTCGGCGGCGCCCTGGGGCTGTACGGGATGCTGTCGGGCGCATGGCCATGGTGGTTCCCCCTGGTGGTGTTCTCGCCCTTCATCGCCGACGCGACCGTGACGTTGCTGCGTCGCGCGCTGCGCGGCGAACGATTCTGGCGCGCCCACCGAAGCCACTATTACCAGCGCCTCGTGCTCGCCGGCTGGACGCGGCGCGGGCTCGCGCTGTCGGGATATGCGTTGATGCTGGCTGCCGCCGCGAGCGCGCTCCTCGGGTTGCGCGCGGAAGTGAAAACCCAATTCGGTATAATTCTCGTTTGGGCAGGCGCGTATGCGCTACTCTTCGTCGCGGTCGAACGGCGCGCGCGCGGCTTGGTCCCCACCCCGCGGGCTTTCGGTCAAGAACAATAAGAGGATGGGAACGGCGCAATGGCGTTTCATAGCCGGCTAGGAGCAGCAATGAAATCCCTGGAGCCCGATGCCCGCGCGTTGGCCGCGGCCCTGTACGACGGGCTTGCCCTTTGCCTCGCGTTCTTCGCGGCGAGCGCCCTTCTCGAGGTGGATGGCCTGCCCGCGGACGACGCGCGAACGCTGCTCGCGGTGTTCGCGATCGCGGTCCCGATCCAGCTCGCGATCAATTTCCTGTTCGGGATCTACCAGGGCATCTGGCGCTACACGAGCCTGCCGGACATCCAGCGAATCGTGTTTTCGGTGCTGTGCGGCGCGGTGTCGATCTCAATGGCCCTCTATACGTTCGGCCTCGATGCGCGTTTCGGTTACCGCGAATACATCCTCTACCCGCTCTTCCTGATCGCGCTGATGGCGACCAGCCGCATGGCGTTTCGCTCCTTCAAGGAGTGGTCCCTTTACGGGCGCGGCGGCGAGCAGGGGGCGCCGGTGATCATCCTCGGCGCCGGCGACGCCGCGATCGGCCTGGTGAAGGAGCTTTCGCGCAGCCACGAATGGCGCGTCGTCGGCTTTCTCGACGATGACGAGAAAAAGCGCGGGCGCCTCGTTCACGGCGTGCGCGTGCTGGGGCCGCTGGAGGAGCTGCAACGCCTTGCGCAGCGCCTGAAGCTTCGCCACGCGATCATCGCCATGCCGTCCGTCTCCTACCAGACGCGCCGACGCGTGGTCGAGATCTGCAAGCGCGCGCGCGTGTCGGTGATGACGGTGCCTACCCTGAACAACGTGCTCGCCGGCAAGGGCTCGCCCGCTCGGATCCGCAAGGTCGCGGTCGAGGACCTGATGAAGCGCGACACGGTGACGCTCGACGACGCGGGACTGCATACGCTGCTCACCGGGCAGGTGGTGATGGTCACCGGCGCCGGCGGCTCCATCGGCTCGGAGCTTTGCCGGCAAATCGCCGCCTTCCAGCCTTCGATGCTCGTGCTCTTCGAGATGAACGAGTACGCCATGTACCGGGTGGACGAGCAGCTGCGCGAGCTCTTCCCGGAGATTCCCGTGGCGAGCGTGGTGGGCGACATCAAGAACGCGCGCCGCGTGAACCAGGTGATGCACCAGTATTCGCCCGCGCTGGTGTTCCACGCGGCGGCCTACAAGCATGTGCCCCTGATGGAAGAGGCGAATGCGTGGGAGGCGGTGCGCAACAACGTGCTCGGCACCTACGTGGTAGCGCGCGCCGCCATCGACTGCGCCGTGAAGCGCTTCGTGTTCATCTCCACCGACAAGGCGGTGAACCCGACCAACGTAATGGGCGCCACCAAGCGCCTCGCGGAGATGGTGTGCCAGGGCCTGCAGGCGGAAGCCGGCGCCACCACCCGCTTCGAGATGGTCCGCTTCGGCAATGTCCTGGGAAGCGCCGGCAGCGTGATCCCGAAATTCCAGGAGCAGATCGACAAGGGCGGGCCGGTCACGGTGACGCACCCGGAGATGGTCCGCTATTTCATGTCGATCCCGGAGGCCGCGCAGCTCGTGCTGCAGGCCGGCTGCATGGGGCTCGGCGGCGAGATCTTCGTGATGGACATGGGCGAGCCGGTGAAGATCGTCGACCTCGCGCGCGACATGATCCGGCTCTCGGAGCTCTCGGAGAACGAGATCCGCATCGTCTATACCGGCCTTCGCCCCGGCGAGAAGCTTTTCGAGGAGCTCCTCGCCGACGACGAGCACACGCGGCCCACGCCGCACCCGAAGCTGCGCATCGCCAAGGCGCGCGAGGTCGACCATCGCTGGATCGCGGGGCTCCTCGAGTGGCTCGACCAGGACCGCATTCCCAACGATTCCGAAGTGCGCCGCGACCTCAAGCGCTGGGTGCCCGAGTTCCAGTCGCAGGTGCGACCGCGCCTGACCGCGATCCCGAACGCGAAGACGGGCTAGCGTTTGTCCGGCAGGCGCGCCGCCAACCCGAGCAGCATTCCCGCGATCCCCCAGAACACGAGCGAGCTCGGACGGAAGAAGAAGTCGTCGGTGAGGTTCTTGGTGAAGTAGCCGGCGAGCAACGCGGCGCCGACGATCGCGAGCGGCGCGCCGCCCTCCCGCTTGCGAGCCGCCGCGAATGCGGCCAGCAGCGTGGCCATCATCAGTACGAAGGCGAACACGCCCGGCGCCCCCATCTGCAGCTCGACGTCGAGGACCACGTTGTGCCCGTGGTTGTACGGCTGGCCCAGCTTCGCGTTCTCGAGCGCGGCGCTGATCTGCTTTCCGATGATCTCGCGCCCATAGCCGTAGCCCAGCCACGGCCGCTCGAGCGCGAAGCTGGAGGCGATCTTCCAGATAAGGGGGCGCTCGTCCAGCGAGAACGCATCCATGGTGCTCGCGGCGCGCGGGTAATAGCGAAGTTTGTACTCGGTGGCGACCACCATCAGCGCGGGCAGGAGCACGAGAGCGGCGATGAGCGCACGGCGCGCGGCGATGCGCCCCGGGTAATGCGCCGGCGTCTCGATCCAGAACGCGGCGAAGGCGACTACCGCCGAGACCATCAACGCGACCCAGAGCATGCGGCTATCCCCCGCGATTCCCGCCACGATCAGCACGGCTGCCGCCGCCAGCGTGACTCGAATCCCGCGTGCCAGGCCTACCGGCCCGGACCACGCTAGAAGCACGAGCAATGGTGCGAGCAATACCATCTGCGTCGAGTACGGCCCCGGCCCCATGCTCACGTTGCGCGCCCATTGGGAGCCGGGCAGCAGGAAGCGCAACCATTCACCGATCCCCAGCACGAAGGCGCCGAGAAAAAGCATCGCGATGAACAGATGCAGCTCGCGGCTCGTACGCGTCGCCCCGAAAAGCACGAGGAAGGCCAGCGCGCCATAGACGATCTCCCGGCGCAGCTCCGCGAGCGTGTATCCCGGGTCGATGCTCCACGCGAGCGAGACGACGCACAACGTGATCCACGCAAGCGTCGCCCACGCGAAAGCGCGGGGGATGCGCGCGAGGGCTGACGGCCGCGCGCCTTGCCACGCCTCCCACGCGAGCGCTGCGGCTCCCGCCAAGAGGAAGAACACCCGCCATCCCGCGGAAGACGGAAAGGGAGAGACGAGGAGGAAGGCTGCAGCGCTCGCGACGACTACGCGCTGCGCGCCGCTTGCCTGGCGGATGAGCGGCATCGAATGTTTTTTGGCGCGCCCGACACGATTCGAACGTGCGACCCCTGCCTTCGGAGGGCAGTACTCTAATCCAGCTGAGCTACGGGCGCGTATGTACCGGATTCTAAATGAATCCCCGGGTCCGCGCAGCGGAAGAGGCTATAATTCCGGGTTCATTTTCCACGTGACGAGCGCGAATTACCGAGGAAGACATGTCCGATCCCCACCACCACGATCCCATCGAGGACAACATCGACACGCACCCCGTGAAGCTCGCGATCGGGGTCGTCATCGGTGCCGCCGCGCTCATCGTCGGCATCCTCCTCCTCGCGCAATTCGCGGTGGGTTCCTACGGCGCGCGCTCGCTCAAGGATGATCCGGCCATGTCGCCCGCCGCGGTCGCCAAGCGTCTCGCGCCGGTCGCCTCGGTCACTATCGACCCCAACGCGGTCGTGGCCACCGCCGCGTCGGCCGGCGCCACGCCCGCCATGGCGGCGGTGTCGATTCCTGCCGCTCCTTCCAAGAGCGCGCCCGCCGGCGCTGCGGGCAAGTCGACCTACGACTCCGTCTGCACCGTCTGCCACGGGGCGGGCGTGGCGGGCGCGCCGAAATTCGGCGACAAGGCCGCGTGGGCGCCGCGCATCAAGACCGGTCTCGACGCGCTGCACGCGAGCGCGCTGAAGGGCAAGGGCGCGATGCCCGCCAAGGGCGGCAACCCCGCGCTTTCCGACGCCGACGTGAAGGCCGCCGTCGACTACATGGTCGCCGCGGCAAAGTAAGCTGGCCACCTACGCGATCGGCGACCTGCAGGGGTGCTACGAGCCCCTCGCGAGGCTCGTCGACTCGCTCACGTTCGATCCGGGACGCGATCGCCTCTGGTTCGTCGGCGATCTGGTGAACCGCGGTCCGGACTCGCTCGCGTGCCTACGCTACGTGAAGTCGCTCGGCGAGGCGGCCGTCACAGTCTTCGGCAACCATGATTTCCATCTCCTGTGCGTCGCCGAAGGCGTCGAGAAGCGCCGCAAGCGCGACACGCTCGATGACATTCTCGCCGCGCCCGACCGCGACCAGCTCCTCGCCTGGCTTCGGCATCGTCCGCTGCTGCACGCCGAGGCGGGATTCGTCCTTGTGCATGCGGGGCTATTGCCGCAATGGACGGTGGCCAAGGCGCGCGCCCTGGCGGGCGAAGTCGAGGCGCGCCTGCGCGGGCCCGATTATCGAAGCTTCCTCGAACGCATGTACGGCGACGAGCCCGACCGCTGGAGCGACGATCTGCACGGGATCGACCGGCTGCGCGTGATCGTGAACGCGATGACGCGCCTGCGCGCGTGCGCGGCTGACGGCTCCATGGTTCTCGAGTTCAAGGGCGAGCTGGGCGACGCGCACGACGCATTCACGCCCTGGTTCGACATGCCGCAGCGCATGAGCCGCGATCACACCGTGGTATTTGGCCATTGGTCCGCGTGGGGCCTAGAGATGCGCGCCGACCTCCTCGGCCTCGACAGCGGCTGCGTGTGGGGACGCAGCCTCTCGGCGGTTCGCCTCAGCGACCGGAAGCTCTTCCAGGTGGCGTGCCCGGGCTCTCCAAACCGAGAAGAATAGCGATACGCTCGCGTGCGGCGAGGCTCGCGTCGCGGCGGGTTCCCGCCCCGGTGTCGACGGCTTCGGCGAAGGTCACCGTCGCCACGACGTCCTTCTGACGGATGATGAGCGCGAGCGATTCCATGAAGCTGCGATCGCCGGCGAACGACACCGCGCGGCAAAGCTCGCCCTCGGGCGTCTCGTAGCGTATTGCCGCCGGATGCACGTGCGCGCGGTTCGCCACGGCGCTCGCGAAGAGCGCGCTGTGGAACTTGAGCAGCGTGTCGCCCTGGGTCGTGATGCCCTCGGGGAAAAGCCCGACGCAATCGCGCTCTCCGAGCGCCGCGCGCACGCGCTCGTTGATGCGCGCGGTATCGCGCCACTCCCCGCGCCGGATGAAGAGGGTGCCGGCCTTGTCGGCGATCCAACCCGCGATCGGCCAGTCGCGGATCTCGCCCTTCGCGATGAAGCGCGTCGGGCACGCGCTCGAGATGAGAAAGATGTCGAGCCACGAGATGTGGTTCGCCGCGATCATCGCACCCTGCGCGGCGGCCGCCGGCACGCGGCCTTGCACGCGCGTGCCGATGCCGAGGATGCGCAGCAGCTTCGCCGACCACCAACGCATCAGGCGGCGGCGGCGCTCGGCGTCGATGCGTGGGTAGGCCAGGCGCAGCAGCAGCGCGGCCACCCCGGCGTGGCACAGCATGCGGGCCCAGCGGATGCAGCGAAGCGCGCGACCCGCCTCGTTAATGCGTGACCCGCGTCGTGCCGCGCCCGGAAAGGATGCGCACGCGGTCGCCGGCGCGGAACGGCTCGTCGGCTTCCTGCACGATGGCGATGTACTTGCCGGCGTCGAGCAGCACCGTCACCTCGAGCCCGCGGCGCTCGTTGGCGGATTTCTCGATGTTCTGCCCGATGATGCCTCCCAGGATCGCGCCGCCGATGGCGCCCGCGATCTGGCCGTTGCCTCCGCCCACGTTGCTGCCGGCGAGGCCGCCCAGCACCGCTCCGCCCGCGGTGCCGACGCCGGTCTCACGCGGATCGATGCGCACCTCGCGCACCGACTCGACGACTCCGAAGCGCACCGACTGCTCACCGCGCGCCTCATAGCTGCGGTAGTCCGCGCTGCCGCCGTGATATGCGCAGCCGCCCAGCGCGAGGAAGCCCAGCGCCGCGGCGACGACCCATCTCATGTTCTTCATTCCGATCTCCTTCTCAAAGCGTCTCCGCGAAAGCCTCGCGGAAGCGTCGTGCGATGACGTCGCGCGCGGGGCGGTGGTTCTGGCCGCCGCGGTGCGCGATCTTTATCGAGCCCATCACCGAGGCGAGGCGCGCCGACTTCTCCCAGCCCCACTTACGTGCCATACCGTACAGCAGTCCGGCGCGGTAGGCATCGCCGCAGCCGGTGGGATCGACGAGGGCTTCGGCGGCGACCGCCGGGATGTCCAGCTTGCTTCCCGCGGTGTACACGCTCGAGCCCTCTGCTCCGCGCGTCACCACCACCGCCTCCATCATGGCGGCCATCTCGGCCACGCTCCTGCCCGTCTTCTGCTCGACAACGCGCGCCTCGTAATCGTTCACGGCGAGCGCGCTCGCCCCCGCCATGAGATCGAGCAGCTCCGGCCCGGAAAACATCGGCAGGCCCTGGCCCGGGTCGAACACGTAACGAATCTTTGCGGCGGCGAAATCGTGGGCGTGCTCGATCATGCCCTGGCGCCCGTCGGGCGACACGATGCCGAGCGTGGCGCCGTTCGCGTCGGCCACGCGGTTCAGGTGCGAGAGCGACATCGCCCCCGGGTGGAAGGCCGTGATCTGGTTGTCGTCGACGTCGGTGGTGATGAAGGCCTGCGCGGTGAACTGGTCGTCGAGGCGGCGCACGTGCCGATCGCAGATGCCGAGCTCCTCGAAGCGCGTCGCGTACGGGCCGAAATCATGGCCGGCGGTGGCCATGATGAGAGGGTCATCGCCGAGGAGCTTCAGGTTGTAGGCGATGTTGCCCGCCGTGCCCCCGAATTCGCGGCGCAACTCCGGGACCATGAACGCCACGTTGAGGATGTGGATCTTGTCGGCCAGGATGTGTTTCTTGAATTGGTCCGGAAACACCATGATGGTGTCGTAGGCCAGGGAACCGCAGACTAGGATGGTCATGGGGGCGATTATATCGAGGCGAGGAAGCGCTCACCTCATGTGACGCGCGGCGCAAAACGCCCGACGGGCGGCATTGACCGTTTCAACGGTAACAGTGAAAGTGAGCGTGCTGAATCGGGTTTCAGGCCGGCGGTCACATGACCGGCCGAATGTGATCCCTGTCCGGCGCACGGTTTCTGAAACAGGGCAAACCCATCGAAAGGTGGGGACGCAAAATCTCCGGTCTAACGGGCCAGCCGCCCTACGACAGCGGGATTGCCAGAAAGGCGGTGCAGCATGGCGCTATCTCCATCGGGCAACGTGGTCGCTCTCGGCGATCATCCACGCGCGAAGGCGCGCCCCACTCCCAGGGAATCCTCCGACATGCTCGTGGGTTGCCGCGAGCTCGCTCTGAAACGCATGACGAGCGCTCTGGCCGGTATGCTCGACCGGGTCGAGGACGACCTTTTCGAGCTCGCCAACAAGGCGACCGACCGCGATGCGCAGAACCTGTACCTCGACGCGCGTACGCAAGCGCGCGAAAACCGCGCGGCCATCGAGGGAGCCTTCGGCCGCAATTTCGTCGACTTCTTCAACAGCAAGGTGCGTGGCGACGCCGCGACGAGCGCGACGCGCGCCCCGGACGGCGAGCTCTCCCTGGTGGGCGACGAGGATCTCGACGAGCGCCTCGCGGTACGCGAGATGTCGCGCCGGCTTGGCGCCACCTGCGAGGGCGAGCTCATGGCCTTGAGCCAGCGCATGGGGTTCCTTCTCGAGAAGCCCGAGCTCGACGATGACGCCAATCCGATCAGCCCCGCCACCGTCTGCGCCGCGCTGAAGGATGCATGCGACCAGATCCAGTCAGGCTTCAAGGTACGCATGCTCCTGCTGCAGCGTCTCGAGAAATACGCGGGCACCGAGATGCAGACCATCTACCACGATCTGAATTCGCATCTCGTCGAGCGCCGCATCCTGCCGGAAGTTCGCGCGGGCGTTCCCCGCGCCGCGGCGAACGCGGGCAAGCGCGGCACCAAGGCGCCCGCCAAGCCGGCGCCGAAGCCGGGTGCAAGCGCCGCGCCCGGCAACGCCAAGATTCCCGAAGGCGACCTTTTCGCCGCGCTCGCGCAACTGCTCAATCCGCCGGCGGCTGCCGCGCCGGGAGGCGGCGTTGCCGGCGCCGCCGGCGCGCTCGCCTCCTGGCCGCTGGCTCCGGGCGCGCAGGGCGGCGCGCCCACCGTGCCGCAATCCTTCGTTTCCGAGCTCACGCGCCTGCATCGCGAGGCGGCACCGGAGGGCGCCGGCGATGCGGTGCTCATGAATGTGGTGAAGCGCATCCGCGCGGCACCCCAGAGCGCATCGCTCGGCACGGTCGACGCCATGACTATCGACATCGTGGCGATGCTGTTCGACTACATTTTCGAGGACCGCCACATTCCGGCGAGCGTGAAGGCTCTCCTCGGCCGCCTGCAGATTCCCACGCTCAAGGTAGCGCTCCTCGATCGCAGCTTCTTCTCGTCGAAAGCGCACCCCGCGCGGCGCCTGCTCGACCTCCTCGGGCAGGCATCCATGGGCCTCACGGAGGGCAGTCCGCGCGAAGGGCCCGCGGTCGCGTTGATCGAGAGCGTGGTCGAGCGCGTGCTTGCCGAATTCGAGACCGACGTCGCGCTCTTCGAGGCGATGGCCGGACGCGTCGCCGCCTTCATCGATGAGCAGAAGGCGACCGAGGGTGAAATCGTCGAGCGCTCCGCGCGCTTGATCGAGGAACGCGAGCGCGAGGAGATCGCGCGACTCGTGGCCGAAGAAGAAGTGCATCGCCGCCTCGAGTCGCGTGCCTGGGTGCCTCCCGCGGTGCGCGAGATGCTGCTCGAGACGTGGGTGCGCGCGCTCGCGCGCGTGCAGCGCTCCGAGGGCGAGGGCTCCGCGCCGTGGCAGTCGCTGTTGCGCGGGATGGAAGACCTACTATGGAGCGTCGAGCCCAAGGTCACGCCCGAAGACAGGAAACGCCTCATCACGATGCTGCCGGGGATGCTGCGGACCCTTCACGATGGCCTGGAGCGCGGCGAGCTCACGCAGGAGCGCAGCAACGCGTTCCTGGGGACCCTGGTCG